>Ga0126377_10000614_pt1 | contig 21888 bp, 21 predicted proteins | sample PanSoiMetPlot_22_FD_92647 | JGI IMG/M metagenome (GOLD analysis project Ga0126377, IMG submission 92647) | Tropical forest soil microbial communities from Panama - MetaG Plot_22 | ecosystem: Environmental > Terrestrial > Soil > Tropical forest > Bulk soil | place: Panama | collected 2016-02-17 | reverse complement strand
GTGGTGCAGCCGGCCGCGACGAGCGCCGCGCACACGACGGCCACCACGCCTCTTCCGACCCGTGTCCGGGCCGAGCCCCCCGCTGCTCGCACGGATCCACCGTACTGGCGGGCGCCCCGAGTCCGCACCGGCGCCGCGGACAACCGCGGCGAGACGGCACGGCGGGGACACGACCGCGGCGCAGACGGCACAGCGCTGCCGCGACCACGTCGCAGACGGCACAGCGCCGCCGCGACCACGTCGCGCTACCGCCGATAGACCTTTACGCTGCCGACCACGGTGTCCACGTGCAGGCGCAACAGCGGCGCACCCGGTCGGGGCGCATCGTCGGCGATGGTACGGCTACCGAGCACCGTGTTCCCGTCGACGGTGACCGAGATGCCACGCGGGATCACGATCTTCACGCTGCCGAGCGTCACGCGTACGTGCATGTCGACGACCGACGCCGCGACCTCGGCCTGACGCAGATCAAGCTTCACGCTGCCGACGATCGCGCCGATCTCCACGTCCCGGTCGATGCGCCAGCGCCCGCTTCGCTTGACTGAGCCGATCGGCGTGATCTGCGCGACGCGGGCCGCCGGCGCCGACGCGTACGCGGCCACGTGCGCATGGGTGGCCGGCAGGTCCGCGACAAGCGTGTCGAGGTCGGCCTGGGTACGGGCGGCGAGCGCGGCGCTGGCCCGGTCGCTGAACTCCTCGAGCGTCAGCCGGCCCTCGCTGGTCGCCTGGTTGAGCCGGACGACGATCGCGTCCCGTTCCGCATCGGAGACTCGTAGCTGTGGAAGATCGCGCGGTGCGTCCGGCGGGTCGGCGGCCATAGCTCGCGAGGATAGCCGTCCGTGCCGTCGTGTGTACGATCGCCGGCGTGACCGCGCGCCCGGATCTCGTCATCTTCGACTGCGACGGCGTCCTCGTCGACAGCGAGCCGATCGCGCGACACGTCTACCAGACGATGCTCGCCGAGCTGGGCTGGAACCTGACCGACGAGGAATACGTCGACCGCTTCGTCGGCCGGTCACTGCGCGCGAACCGGCGGGACCTCCAGGACCATCTCGGCTCCGCCCTGCCCGACGGATGGCTGGACGACATCGTTGCCCGGATCCGCGCCGAATATCGCACCGGGCTCGACCGCGTGGACGGCGTCACGGAGGCGCTTGACGGCATTGACGCGCTCGGCATCCAGACCTGCGTGGCGTCCAGCGGCACGCACGAGAATATCGAACACAGCCTGCGCCTTGTCGGCCTTTACGACCGGTTCGCCGGACGGGTGTTCAGCGCGACCGATGTGGCGCACGGAAAGCCCGCGCCGGACCTGTTCCTGCACGCCGCGGCCACGTTGAGCATGTCGCCGTCCGCGTGTGTCGTCGTCGAGGACAGCCGGTACGGCGTGACTGCCGCGCGCGCCGCCGGCATGCGGTGCATCGCGTACGCCGGCGGAGTCACGCCGGCCGACCGGCTCACCGCCGCGACGGTGGTGGTCGACGACCTTCGAAAGGTCCCGCAGCTGCTCGCCTAGCTCGTCGGCGCGGCCCGCTCGCCCCAGCCCGTCGGCGCGGCACACCCGCCTAGCTCGTCGGCGCGGCCCACCAAGCGGAGCGGATGGCGCGCAACGCCTGCCGTCGTGTCGTGCCGCGAAGGGTGTCCACGTAGAGCACGCCGTCGAGGTGGTCGGACTCGTGCTGCAACGCGCGAGCCAGGAATCCCTCCGCCTCGACCACAATCGGTTCGCCATGCTGGTCGAACCCGTGCGCCGTCACGCGCGACGCGCGCGGCGTCGGGAAGTAGAGGCCGGGCAGCGACAGGCACCCTTCGTCGCCGTCCTGCGCCCCCTCCGCCACCACCAGCGACGGGTTGACCAGATGACCGACCTCGCCGTTGGCGTGGTAAGCGAACACCCGCGCGTCGACTCCGATTTGCGGTGCGGCGACCCCGGCCCGGCCTTCCGCGCCGAACAACGTGTCCATCAGATCCGTCACCAGCGCGCGCAGCTCCGCATCGAACCTGGTGACCGGATCGCACTGGGTACGCAGGATCGGGTCGCCGAGGAGTCGGATCGCACGCGCGGTCATGGCACATACCGTAGGCGTTGAACCGAGATCCACCGCACCGACGCGCAGCGCATTGAGACGGTCACGCTCGGTCGTAACCGCTGGCGGTTGCGTACCCGCCGCGTGACAACGCTTCTAGCACGGTCGCCAAACGCCTACACTGTGCGCGGTCCATCCATGGTCATCCGTACGATTCCACCGTCGTACGGTCGACTGCGTCGCGCGTTCTCGGAGGCGCCACGATGACGAACGACCTGTCGCCCCGGGTTCCCTCGCACCGGCTCGGCGGTCCACGTCGTCGGCGCCCGCTGCGCGCCGGGCTCATCGTCATCGTCGTCCTCGCCGGTCTGCTGACCGCGGGGTTCACCTACCTCGCGAAGCGCGGCTGCAGCGGACGCGACACCGCCGTCGTGGCCGTGTCGCCGGACATCGCACCGTTGTTCAATCAGCTCGACGCATCGTGGTCGAAGACGAATCCGTCGGTCGGCGGGCACTGCGTCGCGGTGACCGTCGTGTCCCGCGACTCCGCGCTGATGGCCACCCAACTCGCCGGGCCGTGGGACGCCGCCGACAACGGGCCGCCGCCGAACGTGTGGGTGCCGTCGTCGACCGTGTGGGCGCAATATGCCTCGACGAGCGCGGTGGTCGCGAAGATGGTGCCGAAGCGTCAGCCGAGCGTGGCCAGCTCGCCATCGGTCCTCGCGATGCCGAAGGACATGGCCGCCGCGCTCGGTTGGCCGAACAAGGTCACGTTCGACTGGTCGGATATCGCGACCGCCAGCGCGGATCCGAATTACTGGCAGACGCACGGTCAGTCCTACGGCCGGTTCGTGTTTTCGATGACCGATCCGAAGACATCCACCGCCGGGCTGCTCGCGCTGATGTCCACCGCGGACGCGAACAACGACGGCACGGTCAGCGCGTCGGAACGCGCCGACGTGGTCGCCCTCAAGGAATCCATGCACCGGTACGTCGGCGACACGTCGGACGTAACCACGCAACTCGCCAAGGCGGACCGGACGTCGACGGCCGCGGTGCTGGCCTACGGCGCCGCGTTCCCGGCACTCGAGCGGGACGTGGTGGCGTACGACGCGACAAAACCGCGCGAGCCACTCGTCGCCATGTACCCGAGCAGCGGCAGCTACGACGCCAACTATCCGTACCTGTCGCTGGCCAACCCGCCGTGGGGTACGGACGCAGCGCTGGCGGCGGCCACCGCGTTCGAGAGCTACGTGCTCGGCCCGAACGGTCGGTCGTTGTTCCTGGCCAACGGCTACCGCGTCGCGGGCCACGGCGGGCCACAGCTGACGAACGCGAACGGCGCACTGGCTAAGGTGCCGAGTCCGTTGCGGACGGCACCGGCGCCGGACTCGGTCGCCGACACGCTGAACACCTGGACCGCGATCACCCGGCAGACCAACCTACTGCTGGTGCTCGACATATCGGGCTCGATGGCGGAGGTCGTCTCGGGCAAGCAGACCCGGATGGACCTGGCGAAGGCCGCAGCCGTGGCAGCGGTACGCCAATTCGATCCGAAGTCCAGTGTTGGGCTGTGGGTGTTCTCCACCGCGCTCAACGGCACACAGGACTACAAGTCGTTGGTGTCGGTGGGTACGCTCTCCGACTCGATGCCCGACGGGCAGACCCGGCGGCAGGACATGATCGACGCCATCGAGAACATCACGCCGGGCGGCGACACCGGCCTCTACGACACGATCGCGGCCGCACAGGCCGAGATGACGGCGCACTACCAGCAGTTCGCGACGAACCTCGTGGTGCTGCTGACCGACGGCAAGAATGACGACACCACGGGCGGCCTGAGCCTCGCCGACCTGGAGCGCAAGCTCAACGCCGCGCGATCGAGCGCCAAGAACGTGCCGGTGGTGACGATCGGCTTCGGCGCGGACGCCGACTTCGCGACGCTCGCCCAGATCTCGCACGCGTCGGGCACCATCTCCCTCAGTTCGCAGGATGGTGTCGACATCGACAAGGTGCTGCTCGCCGGCATCTTCGGCGCGCCGACCACGCCCGGCCCGTGACGCCGGCCGTCCACATTCCCCCGCTTCCCCGGCCGCCGCTCCCCCGCCCTGAAGCCGACCTGAGCGCATCTCGCTTTGGCATCGGATGTGGCACGCACGGCGTTGAATGAAGGTGTGGGTAGGAGTCATCGAGCCAACCGCGATCGAGCCGTCAAAGGCTCGGATCGAGGTCGCGCCATGGCGCGCGATGCCGGTTACACAACGTCACAAGGCCGTTACCGAAACATCCCTCATTACCTGAAATACCGGACATCACCCGCGCGTGTGCCAAGCCGACCGGTCGACTTTGGGTCATCCGAAGGTACGGACCTGAATCCTGTTCGGCGTTACTTGCTCGAAACTGCCTCGTTCGAAGGGGTAGCGTGCGTGTTTGGTCATGTGAGCGAGCCCACAGACCACGCATCGACGAGCACCACTAGTTACAACCCCCAGTCCGGAGATTCCCCGATGTGCCAGCACCAACCACAGTGTCCACCCGCTGACGCGCGCGACCACGACGCCGCCCGCGTCGTCGCAACCTTCCCTGAGCAGGGCTGGAGCTTGCTCTGCAACGGGGTGATCATCTTCGAAGACACCGGAGAGATCCTCCCCGATGGAAGCTGCGTGAGCCCGCATCGCGGGCCGGCCCCGCACGCCTGCGCGGCCTGACACACCTCGCACGACTACGCGGCGTATTCGCTACGCCGCGCGATGACGCTCCCATTTGTCGGGTGGACGCCACGGCGTCCCCGGTCGATCGGCGCCCGATCAGTCAGCAAACGCCTCGGGCGGCGGGCAGGAGCAGATCAAGTTCCGGTCCCCGTACGCCCCGTCGATGCGCCGCACCGGCGACCAGTACTTGTCCGCGTGGCGGCCGGTCGGGTAGGCGGCCACCGACCGCGGGTACGGGTGCGACCACTCGTCCGCCGTCACCATCGCCGCCGTGTGCGGCGCGTTGACCAGCGGGTTGTCCTCCGCCGGCCACTCGCCTGCCGCTACCTTGTCGATCTCCGTACGGATCGCGATCATCGCCTCGCAGAACCGGTCGAGCTCGGCCAGGTCCTCGGACTCGGTCGGCTCCACCATGAGCGTTCCGGCGACCGGGAACGACATGGTCGGCGCGTGGAAGCCGTAGTCGATCAACCGCTTCGCAACGTCGTCCACGGTGACGCCGGTGGTCCGGGTGATCTGTCGCAGATCGAGGATGCATTCGTGCGCGACGAGACCCTTGTTGCCGGCGTAGAGCACCGGGAAGTGATCGGCGAGCCGCGCCGCGATGTAGTTTGCGGCGAGCACCGCGACGCCCGTCGCGCGAGCGAGCCCGTCCGGCCCCATCATCCGCAGGTACGCCCACGGGATCGGCAGGATGCCCGCCGAGCCGTACGGCGCACTGGCCACCGGCCCGACCACGGTGGCCTCCGGCGCGAGCGGGTTGCCCGGCAGGTACGGCGCCAGATGCGACCGCACCGCGACCGGTCCGACACCGGGTCCGCCGCCGCCGTGCGGAATGCAGAACGTCTTGTGCAGATTCAGGTGCGATACGTCCGCGCCGAACCGACCGGGGCGCGCGAAGCCGAGCAGCGCGTTGAGATTCGCGCCGTCCACGTATACCTGTCCGCCCGCGTCGTGCACCTGCGCGCACAGTTCGGCGATCGACCGTTCGTAGACGCCATGCGTGGACGGGTACGTCACCATGATCGCGGCGAGCCGTTCGCGGTGCGCCTCGATCTTGCTGGCCAGATCGTCGAGATCGACGTTGCCGTCCGAGTCGCACGCCACGACAACCACCCGCATGCCGGCCATCACGGCGCTCGCCGCGTTCGTGCCGTGCGCACTCGACGGGATCAGGCACACGTCGCGATCCCGGTCACCGCGTGCTTGGTGGTACGCGTGAATCGCCAGCAGGCCGGCGAGCTCGCCCTGCGAGCCGGCGTTCGGCTGCACGCTGACCGCGTCGTATCCGGTGATCTCCGCAAGCCAGCCCTCCAGCTGGGCAATCATCGCCGCGTACCCGGCGGTCTGCGTGACCGGCGCGTACGGATGCATGTTCGCGAATTCCGGCCAGCTGATCGGCTCCATCTCGGTGGTCGCGTTGAGCTTCATCGTGCACGAGCCCAGCGGGATCATGCCGCGGTCGAGCGCGTAGTCCTTGTCCGCGAGCGACCGCAGGTAGCGCAGCATCGCGGTCTCCGAGTGGTGCGCGGTGAATACCGGGTGCGTGCCGAACGGCGTCGTGCGGGCGAGCGCCTCTGGGATCGCGGGGAGCGGCGCGCCGGCCGCGGCGTCGGCCGGCGAGACGCCGAACGCGGCGAGCACGGTGGCGATGTGCGCGGCGGTCGTCGTCTCGTCGCACGACACCTGCACGTGGTCGGCGTCCGGTGTGTAGAGGTTGACACCGGCACGCTCGGCGGCCGCCACGATCTCGGTGGCCCGGCCCGGCACGGACGCGGCCACGGTGTCGAAGAACGCGCGGTGTACCACGTCAATCCCACCGGCGCGCAAGCCGGCAACGAGTGCGGTGGCATGCTCATGCGTACGGCGGGCGATGCGAGCCAGGCCGGCCGGTCCGTGGTAGACCGCGTACATGCTCGCGATCACGGCCAGCAGCACCTGCGCCGTACAGATGTTGCTGGTCGCCTTCTCGCGGCGGATGTGCTGCTCGCGGGTCTGCAACGCGAGGCGGTAGGCGGACGCGCCGGCGGCGTCACGGCTCACCCCCACCAGCCGCCCGGGCAGCGACCGCTCCAGGCCCGCGCGCACCGCGAGGTAGCCGGCGTGTGGGCCGCCGAAGCCCATGGGTACGCCGAACCGCTGCGCCGACCCGCACGCGATGTCGGCGCCGATCTCGCCGGGTGGCCGAAGCAGCGTGAGACCGAGCAGGTCGGCGGCGACCGTGACGAGCGCACCGGCCGTGTGTGCTGCCGCGATCAGTGGAGCGTGATCGCGGATCTTGCCGCTCGCGCCCGGGAACTGCAGGTGTACGCCGAAGAACTCGGCGGGCAGCGGTTCGCGATCGAGGTCGATGACGCGGACCTCGATGCCGAGCGGGATCGCTCGCGTGGTGATCACGCCGATCGACTGCGGCAGCGCGTCCGCGTCGACCACGTAGACGTTGCTGGTCGACTTCGACGACCGGCGGGCGAGCGCCATCGCCTCGGCGGCCGCGGTGCCCTCGTCGAGCATTGACGCGTTCGCGGTCGCGAGGCCGGTCAGATCAGTGACGATCGTCTGGAAGTTGAGCAGCGCCTCGAGCCGCCCCTGGCTGATCTCCGGCTGGTACGGCGTATATGCCGTGTACCACGCCGGGTTCTCGAGTACGTTGCGCCGAATCACCGGCGGCGTGTGCGTGCCGTAATAGCCGAGGCCGATCATGGAGACCAACGGCTTGTTCTGCCCGGCGAGTGACCGCAATTCCGCGATCACCTCGGCCTCGGTCGCCGACTCCGGCAGCGACAGCCGACCGTGGAAGCGGATCGGCTCCGGGATCGCAACGTCCATCAGCTCGTCCACGGAGCCGTATCCCACGGCGGCGAGCATGTGCGCGACGTCCTCGGCGGACGGGCCGATGTGGCGGGCGGCGAACGGAGTATCGAGCGGCGTCATGGTCGGGCTCCCAGCGCGGTGTCTACGTCTCGGACGGCCCTCCCCCTCTGTCGTCCATCCGATGGCTCGCCATCCAGATGCTGCCCGCTCCAGAGATGCCTGCCGCGTGCGGTCCTTTTGCCTGAGAGGTTCCGGGGAGGAATTGCCCCTTCGGCGCCATGCCAACGCATGGTCTCTCCCGCGCGGGTGATCGGCGATTACAGACTACCGCAGAGGTCGACCAGCGATTGGCCGCCACACCTCGTGGCGACGTCCACGTGCCGGCGGTGCGGCCGCCATCAGCGCCGCGACCGGGCGGATCAGCCTGCCCGGCGGCGTGCGCGGCGCGCGGCGAGCTCGTCGCCAGCCACCGCGGTCGGCTCCGCGGAGGTGGTGGCGTCTGAGTCGGCAACCGGCTCCGCTGGCAGGTCGGCGAGCGAACCTTGGATCTCCCGGAACGCGCCGCTGATCGCGATTCCGAACACTCCCTGCCCACCCTGCAGCAGGTCGACGACCTCCTCGGGCGACCGGCATTCGTAAACCGTCGTGCCGTCCGAGATGAGGGTGATGTCGGCGAGATCGCTCGCGCCGCGGGCGCGCAGCACCTCGATCGCCTTGCGGATGTTCTGCAGCGACACACCGGCATCGAGCAGCCGCTTGACGACCTTGAGCACCACCATGTCGCGGAACGAGTAGAGCCGCTGTGTGCCAGAACCCGACGCGTCGCGGATGCTCGGCACCACCAGGCCGGTCCGCGCCCAGTAGTCGAGCTGGCGGTAGCTGATCGCTACCGCGTTGCACGCCGTGACGCCGCGGTAGCCGAGTTCCTCCCCGTCGGAGACACTGCCCTCGGAGACACTGCCCTCCCAGGCACCTCCGTCGGCGAACGACGAGTCGCTGTCGCCAATCGGGAGTTGCTCGGCGGTGAAAGGTCCAGCACTGGTCGATTCGGCCAGGCTCCGCGGATCCTGCACGTCACGACCTCCCACCTCGCAACTGCGCCCAGCCGCCGGACTCGGGCGGCGAGCAGACACCCCGGCCAAGACAATGATTCGACTGGGATTCCCGTCCGGTCAGCGTAGCGCTCCGGCGTCCGCCGTCCATCCGGACGCCGAACGACACGCCGGACGCGCCACGGTTTCATGTCTAGTGCAGAACCAGTCGCGTTGGCGACCCGTTGCGCGCGAATCGACGCGTTGTGAGCGAACGGACGCCATGCGAGCCCTGCGCGGCGCCGTGTGGTGCCCGCCGCTGCGACCGGTTTGCCTCCGGGTCGGCCGTTCGCTGCGCCGGCGCAACACTCCTGAGGCAGCTCTCGGTGAGCTGGCTCTTGGCCAGGTAGCTCCCAGTGAGCCGACTCTCAGCCGGCGAAATCCTCCGGCGTCACCTGTTCGAGGAACTCGCGGAACTTCTCGACCTCGTCTTCCTGCTCGTCCGGAATGACGATGCCGACGTCGGTCAGGATCTGCTCGGCACACCGGATCGGCGCGCCGACGCGCAGTGCGAGCGCGATCGAGTCGCTCGGTCGCGCCGAGACGCGGACTCCGTCACCGAGCAACAGGTCGGCGAAGTAAACGTTGTCCTTGAGCTCCATGATCTCGACGGCGCGCAGGGGTGCGTTGAGCGCGGTGAGGATGTCACGCATCAGGTCGTGCGTCAAAGGCCGCGGCGGCTTGACCCCCTGCTGCTCGTATGCGATCGCGGTCGCTTCCACGGCGCCGATCCAGATCGGCAGGTAGCGGTCGCCGTCGACTTCCTTGAGCAGCACGATCGGCTGGTTAGAGGGCAGCTCGACCCGAACCCCCACCACGCTCAGCTCGCGCACCGAATTGCCTCCGTGACTCGCCTTGACCCTAAGTGCCTTGACTCTCAGTGCCTTGACCCTAGGTGCTTTGACTCTCAGTGCCTTGACCCTAAGTGCTTTGACCCTAAGTGCTTTGACTCTCACTCTGCACGCTACACGCGCGCGGTGACAGCGTCGCACCGTGCGCACATTCCGAGCGTACGACACCGCTGGCCACCGGGCCGGGCGCGCGCCCGACGTCGCACCGGTCGACGGTTTTGTACGTTCCGGTGCAAACCCGAGCCGCTTGATCGATCTGCCTCGATCACCGCACGAACTCAGCCACCGAGTTCGTCGCGGAGGCCAATGCGTACGAGTGCGCCGTGCAGTTGTTGGGACAATCTCGTCAACTCACGCGCCACGTCGACGGCTCGCGACCGCCCGGCTGCCGTCGACGAACGCTGCAGTGGCGCGAGCAGTTGCGCGAACACGCCGACCTCACGATCGGCGCCGGCGCGGTATGCGCGTAGGTGCCGTGGTGCGAGTCCGTAGCCGGCGAATGCGGCGGCCACCTGTGCGACCACGAGCGCGTCGCCGTCGTACCACCCCGGTGTGCGCGCACCGAGAAGACCGGTTGCCTCGAGTTCGGTCAGCATCTCGTCGGTCAGCCGGCAACGGGTCAGCACTTCGTCCCGACTGAATCTGGCCCGGGAACCCGCTTCTGCGAAGCTCGCGCCGGCCGCGTCTGCCACGACCGCGTCGGCTGGCGTCATGACCGCGCCGGTTTGCGTCATGCCCGCGCCGGCAGCGCGACCCTCGACACCGTGCCGCTGTTCCGGCGCAGACCGCTGCGCGCCGGCGCCGTTCGTCTGCTCAACAGCCGTCCACGGTCCGACGGACGCGTCGGGCTCGTGATCCATCGCGTTGAGCTGTTCACGGATCACGCGCAACGGCAGGAACCGATCGCGCTGCGCGGCGAGCACGTACCGCAGGCGCGCGATGTCGGCGGCACTGTATTTGCGATAGCCGGCCGGCGTCCGTCGCGGCTCGACGAGGCCCTCGGCCTCCAGGAAGCGAAGCTTCGAGATCGTGACGTCTGGAAAGTCCTCGCGCAGCCGCGCAAGCACTTCGCCGATGGTGACCAATGCCGGCGTCGACGACGCATCGGCCGCGGCGGCCGCATGCGGTGACAAACTCCGGCGGCCCATCGGCTCGGGCGCGGCCGCGGCGGTCATCGCCGTCGTGCCTGTCGCCCGTACGGGTGTCCGCCGGTTGTGCTCACGCCCCTTCGTCCGGACGTGGTCCGGCGATCAGCACCAGCCGGAACTTCCCGATCTGCACCTCGTCGCCGTTGGAGAGGGTGGCCGCCTCGACGCGTTCCCGGTTCACGTACGTCCCGTTGAGGCTGCCGACGTCGCGCACCGTGAACGTGGCGTTGTCGCGATGGAACTCGGCGTGCCGGCGGGACACCGTTACGTCGTCGAGGAAGATGTCGCTGTCGGGATGCCGGCCACTCGTGGTCACGTCGTGATCCAAGAGGAAGCGCGCTCCAGCGTTCGGACCGCGGCGTACCACCAGCAGGGCGGTGCCGGGCGGCAGCGTGCCGGCCACACGGCTGGGCGCGACATCGCCGTCGCTGCCCTCCAGGACGTCATCGAGCGCACCGAGATGCAGCGTCGACGTGACGTCGAGCGGCGGGAACTCGTCGTCGGGGCGCGTCATCGCTACCACCTCACAGAAATCGGCTGCTACCTGACAAGCCGGCGGACGCGAGATCGGCTCCGTCGGTGCTCCCCCGCGCCGGACCGGTCGTCCTGCGCTCGACCTGGAACGTTTCCGGTCGACGCAGCGAGCCTAACGACGCGCCGATCATAGGGTCAACCGGACGCGCCAACGGTCAGTCCGAGGTGAGCGCCCGATAAGCCTCCGCGTCCAGCAGCCCGGTCACGTCGGTGTCGTCGGTCGGTGTGATCTCCACGAGCCAGCCGTCGCCGTACGGATCCGAATTGATCAGCTCGGGTTCGTCGGCGAGCCGATCGTTGCGCGCCGAGACGGTACCGCTGATCGGCGCGTAGATCTCCGAGACGCTCTTGGTGGACTCGATCTCGCCGAATGCCTGACCGGCCTCGACCGCGGTGCCCTCGTCCGGCAGTTGCACGTAGACGATGTCCCCGAGCGCGTCCTGCGCGTAGTCCGTGATGCCGACCTTCCGGGCGGGCGAGCCGGCGGCCACCCACTCGTGGTCGGAGGTGTAATGCAGATCGTCGGGAATCACGCGGCATCCTTTTCTGGCGTCGCTGATGCGGCAGAGCCGCCGCTGACGCCGTAGAGCATACGGCTCATCGGCGCCCGCGCCGGCTACGGGACGGAGTGTGCGTACTGCAGCGCCTGCGGCTCATGCAGCGCGGTGACCTCGACCGTGCCCGGGGTCTGCAGAGAGACCGTTCCACCGTCGTTGCGGACCGTGTCGTCGACGCCGCCCGGGATGGACAACGCCGCCTGGATGGTCTGCGGGTCGCCGATAACCGTGATCGACAGCGTTCCCCCGATCGTGGCGCCGTCGATGTCCACCCCACCCGTGGTGTCCGTGAAGTAGGTCGCTGCGACAACCCGTACTGCGGCCGATCCCGTTCCGCTGATCTGCATCGCCTCGGCGCCCGCGCCACGCAGTTCCTCGATGGTGTCCAGCACGGTGTTCGCCGGGATCTGCTGACCGCTCGCCGGGATCAGGTCGATAACCAGACCGGGACCCCTGGCCGGCAGCGTGCCGCCGAGGATGCCGAGTTCGTCGGCACGTTTCGCGGCCGCGTCCAGTGCCGCCTGCTGGCTCTGCGCGCCGGAATTGAGCTGCTGCACAGTGTTCTGCAGCGACGAGATCTCGGTCGTCAGCCGGTCCTTGCGGGCGTCGAGGTCGGACAGGATGCGGACTAGGTCATCCGGACGGTCGTTGGCGAGCGTCGACTCGTTGGCGTTGCTGCGCACCTGAACGATCAGCGCAAAGCCGAGCACACCGAGGAGCAGCGCGATCACCATGTTCGCCGCGGTCAGCTTCGGCGTGAATATCGCCGCGGCGATCCGTCGCCAGCGTGGTCCGCCGGTCGCCGCGCCGACCTCGTCGTCACGAGGCTCACCGGCGAGCTCGCCGTCGACGACATCCGGGCCGACATCCGGGCCGGCATCCGCGTCGGCCGTCGGCTCAGGGCCGGCATCCGCGTCGGCCGTCGGCTCGCCGTCGGCGGCATCGGGGCGAGCACCCGCCCCGGGATTGCCGCGCGCGGATTCGTCCGTACCCGTGTTCTCCGGCTCAGCGGGACTGGCCGATGGGCCGGGCGGGCGCGCGGCATCTGGCGACGCGCCGTCGGTGGGCGGCTGGTCGTCGCGGTCGTTTGCGTTGTCGTGCGGATCGATCATGGTTAGGCCTTGAACAGGTGGCGCCGGATGGCGGCGACGTTGCCGAAGATACGCACCCCGAGCACGACGACGACGCCGGTGGACAGCTGGCCACCCACGCCAAGCTGGTCACCCAGATACACGATCAACGCGGCGACCAGCACGTTCGACACGAACGAGATGACGAATTGCTTGTCGTCGAAGATGCCATCAAGCCGCGCGCGGATGCCACCGAACACGGCGTCGAGTGCGGCGACGACCGCGATGGGAAGGTATGGCTGCAGCGCGACCGGCACGGTCGGCTCGAGGATCACGCCGAGCGCGATACCGGCGATCATGGCAAGGACGGCGTACATCAGGGGCCTCCCTCAGGCGGCGTCGACCGTGGGGATTCGGTGGTCGCCGGACTGCGTGTGGTGGGTGCGGATGGCGCGGTCAGCGGGGTTGCGTAACGCAGACCGGGGTCGGCGGCGGCGGGCAGCGTGAGGTCGGACGTGGATCGCACCGAGAAGTGCACGCCATACGTGGTGGCGAGGTAGTCGTAGAAGTTGCCCACCGCGGACTTGGTGAGCGCGCCGGTCATGGTGGGCGGTCCGACCGCCTGGATCACGTACGGCTCGGATAGCGGTGCCAGGTCGACGAGGATCGCGCTACCGGCCGCCCGGATCGTCGAGGTCGCGATGAGCCGTTGCCCGTTGATCGAGATCGCTTCGGCGCCGTCCCGCCACAACTCGTTGCTGATCACCTGGAGATCGAAGTCGACAATGTGGCCTTGATCGTTGGCCTGTTCCTGACCGGTCACCGGGTTGGTCGGCGCCGGGCCGCTCGCCAGCGTCACCACCGCGCCCGCGCCGGTGACCGCGCCGAGCCCGGTCCGTGCCTCGGCCTGATCCAGGGCGCTCGCGTTGGGGCCGACGATCGCATCGCGGAGTTTCGCGGCCTCGTTGCGCAGTGCCTCGGCCTGGCGTTGCTGGGCGTCCGTCTCGGCCTGGCGGGCGGTAACGTCCTGGACGAGGCTCGCTCGCGTCTTGGCCGCCTCCGGTTCGGCAGCAACGGTCTGTTGATATGCCACGACCAGCAGCAGACCGGTGGCGACGAGGGTCAGGGTACGCAGGACGAAACCGCTGCGCCGGACCCGTACGGTCGGCTCAGCGATCCGCTCCCGCGCGGCGGCCGCATCGGAATACCCGGCGTCCAGCGGGTGGCGGAACAGCTCGGTGAGGAAGTCGACGGATTGCTCCGGAGCGCTCATCGGATCACCGAGCAGACCGGTCTCCGGCCGGCGCGTCGACCTCGTCGGCCCCGTCGACCCCGACGGCCGCGTCGGCCGCGTGGGGCCGCTTCCGCCGTCGCTCATGCCGCCGCGGTTCCGGCCGACGACGTGCGCTGACCGCGGATCGCACCAACGGACTGGATGACATAGAACGCACCGGCGATCCAGTAGAGGACGATGCCCCACCAGGCGAGTCCCCAGCCGCAGGCGAACCAGAAGGTGGCGGCGCTTCCGCCGGTCACATGCGCCAGCAGCAGCACGGGGAACGCGAAGAGCAGGATGAACGTCGCAGTCTTGCCGAGGTAGTGCACGGCCGGCGGCCCGAAGTTATGACGGCGCAGCACCAGCAGGCAGACAGTCATCATCACGTCGCGGGCGAGCAGCGCGACGGTGAACGGCCACGGCACGATGCCCCGTACCGTAAACGCGATCAACGTGGCGAGGATGTAGAGCCGGTCGGCCAACGGATCCATCAGCTCGCCGAGCCGGCTGACCTGGCGCAGCCGGCGCGCGAGATAGCCGTCGACCCAGTCGCTGCCGCCGCCCACCGCGAGCACTACGACCGCGGCGACGGTGGCGTGCGCCACGAGGAAGAGGTAGAGGAACACCGGCACGCCGACGAGTCGAGCGAAGCTGATCGCGTTTGGCACCGTCATGATTCGGTTGCCGCGCTCGGCCGTCGTGGGCTGGCCGGCAGGGTCCACGCCGCCTCCTTCAACGTACGCATCCTCGCCGGCACGGTCGCCGCGTGCCGTCCGCGGTGCCGAGACGATGATCGCGACGGCCACCGCACGACGCACCCGCTCGCACGGCGTAGGCGGTCGATGACCAACGGCACGCTACCAGGTGAACCTTGTCCCGTCCGTGGCCGTGCCACGCCGATCGATCGATGTCGATCAGCGTGGCACAGCGACCAGCTTATCGCGAACCGTCAGGCGGGACGCCACGCGTCGGAGAGCCGCACCCGGGCCCCGCTGCGCACCACGGCGTTGCGGTAGATGCGACCGGACAGCCACACGAGCAATGGGATCACCACGATCATGCCGGCGAGCGCGATGGCGAGCTGCCATGCCGGCACACCGGTCATCGCGATGCGCATCGGCATCATGGTCGGTGCAAAGAGCGGGATCATCGACAACACCGCCATGAACGGGCTGTGCGGCGACGACGGCAGGATCGACACGCCGAGTACGTAGCCGATGACGAGGAACATCAGCACCGGGGTGACCGTCGAGGCGACGTCCTCCTGTCGGGAGACCAGCGCACCGACCGCGGCGAATGCCAGGGCGTACGCGCTGAAGCCGAGCACGAACCAGGCCAGCAACCACACGATGGTGCTCGCCGCGACGGAAGCGGGAATCGACAGCGAGCCGGTGGCGAACCCGACCGCCACGCCGGACAGGCCGATGATCAGCACCTGGGTCAGCCCGACCAGGCCGATGCCCAACACCTTGCCGGCCATCAGCTGCCACGGCCGGACAGTGGCCAGCAGCAGCTCGACGACCCGACTGGACTTCTCCTCGACGACGCCCTGCGCGACGAGTTGACCGCTCATCATCAGCGAGATGTAGATCAGGATGCCGGCGATGATGCCGAGCGCGATCTGTTGGCTCTGCGGCTTCGCCGGTGGCGGTTCCAGCGGGTCGACCGCGACCTTCGCGCTGGCGATCGCGGCGCCGACCGTGGCCGGGTTGCCGCCCAGCGACGTGATCTGCTGATTCAGCGCCACCTCGCCGGCCAACACCTGCAGCGCGCTCTGCATGTCGGAATCCACGTCGGTCTTGACGACCACGCTGACGCTGTTGCCGTCGCCGACCAACAGGCCGTCGAGGTTGCCGCTGCGAACCTCGGCCCGCCCGGTTGCGTCGTCCGGAACGGGCTGCGTGTGCACGGTCTGGTCGACCGTCTTCGCGGCGGCGACGAGTTGCTGGCCGAGCGCCGTGGTGGCCGGCGTGACGCCGACCGTCACCACACTCGAGGACGATCCAGAGACGAGTTTCGCGATGATCGCGAGCGCGACAAGGATCAGCACGCTGATCACCGTCGCGATGCGAAATGCCTTGGACTTCAGCCGGGTCTGCAGCTCCCGCTTGGCGACCAGCCCGATGACCTGACGGGCGGAGGCGGGTGGCAGGGCGCCGAAGTCGACGCGTGGGGTCGGCGTGGTGGACGTGGTCATGCGTCAGACTCCTTGGCTCGCAGCGACGGCGGTGGTGGCATCGTCGAACGGCGGCGTCGGGTGGGACACCGAGGTGCCGTTCGCGCCGGCCGGATCGGACGACACGATGTGTCGGAAGAGGTCGGTGAGCGAGGGACGTCGGCGTCCGAACTCATGCACCGGGCCGGTGGCGAGCGCGGCCCGCAGCACGCTCTGGTCGTCGACGCCGGGCGCCAATTCAAGGTGGGTACGGATGCCGGACTGTCCGCGTACGGTGACGCCGGGGATGCCGGCCGCCCACCCCGGCCGTGCGTCCGGAGCCTCGACCACGAGGACCTCCGGGCCGCTGCTGCGCAACTCGTCGACCGTCCCGTTGGCAACCATCCGGCCGCGCTGCACGATGCCCACCCGGTCGCACAACCGCTGGACGAGGTCGAGCTGGTGGCTCGAGAACACCACCGGCACACCCTGGTCGGCCTTCTCGCGGAGCACACCGCTCATCACGTCGACCGCGACCGGGTCAAGGCCGGAAAACGGCTCGTCGAGCACGAGGATCGCCGGGTCGTAGACGAGCGCGGCGGCGAGCTGGACGCGTTGCTGGTTGCCGAGGCTCAACTTCTGCACGTCGTCGTCGCGACGTTCCGCGACGCCGAGGCGTTCGGTCCAGATGTCGACGGATCGCTTCGCCGCGGCGGTCGACATGCCGTGCAGCCGGGCCAGATAGACGAGCTGGTCCGCCACGTGCATGCGGGGATAGAGGCCGCGTTCCTCGGGCATGTATCCGATCTGGCGCCGGGTGTCGAGGTCGATCGCTCGGTTGTTCCACCGCACCTCGCCGGCGTCCGCGGCGAGCACCCCGAGGGCGATACGCATGGTGGTCGTCTTGCCGGCGCCATTGCTGCCGACAAATCCCAAGATCTGCCCGGCCGGTACGTCGAATGTCAGGTCCTCTACCGCGACCACACGGCCGTACCGCTTAGTGATCTTGTCGAATTCCAAGGCCGTAGCCATCGGGCCTCCCCCGCACTGGGCGTACCGATCGGGACCGGTCGGTCATCAGCCGCTAGAAAAGTGATATCACTATGATAGGATCGATCGCAACCGGCGATTCACCGAAGGACGTGAGATCTATGTCGCAGGACACTCCCACCGGCGGCACCGAATTGCCCGCCGAGCGGCGCACCGTCGCACCGCGTGGCGCGGTTGAGGGTACGGCGCCGGGCGGGAACCCGATACAAGGTAATGCGTTGAACCGCGGCGGCGACGCGGCGGTCTACGCCGAACAACTCCGGCGAGGCCTACCGGGCGGCACGATGCTCGCCGCTGGGATCGTTGCGATCGCGGGCAGCATCGCGCTGTTCGGGCTCGGCGAACCCGGGACGGTCGGAGCCGGGGCCGGCGTCCTCGTCGTGGGCATCGTGCTGCTGAGGGGGCTGATCGCGGTCGCGCCCGGCCAGGCCCGCGTCATCCAGCTGCTCGGCCGATACACCGGCACGGTCCGCCAGACCGGTCTGCGGTGGGTAAACCCGTTCACCACCCGACGTCGCGTGTCGACCCGGATTCGCAATCACCAGACCGACGTGACGAAGGTCAACGACGCCGACGGCAACCCGATCGAGATCGCCGCGGTTGTGGTATGGCAGGTGACCGACACCGCGAAGGCGGTCTTCGAGGTGGACGACTTCGCCGAGTTCGTCGCGATCCAGGCCGAGACCGCGGTGCGGCACATCGCCAACTCCTACCCCTACGACGCGCACGGCGACGGAGTCTCGCTGCGCGACAGCGCGGACGAGATCACCGAGAAACTCGCGCTCGAGATCGGTGCCCGCGTCGCACCGGCCGGCGTGACGATCGTCGAGGCGCGGCTGTCGCACCTCGCGTACGCGCCGGAGATCGCCCAGGCAATGCTGCGTCGCCAGCAAGCGACCGCGGTCGTGGCGGCGCGGACCCGGATAGTGGAGGGCGCGGTCGGCATGGTCCAGCTCGCCCTCGACCGGCTCTCCGAGCAGGAGATCGTCCAACTCGACGAGGAGCGCAAGGCCGCCATGGTGTCGAACCTGCTCGTCGTCCTGTGCGGCGACCGCGACACCCAGCCGATCGTCAACACCGGCACGCTCTACCACTGAGGCCGACCGCGCCGATGCCTCCGGACCGCAAGAACATCTTGCTCCGCCTCGATCCGGCGGTGCACGACGCGCTTGCCCGGTGGGCGGCCGACGACCTGCGCAGCACGAACGCGCAGATCGAGTTCCTGTTGCGCGAGGCGCTGCGCGAGCGCGGCCGGCTGCCGTCCGAGGTCGGCGACATGCGCCGTCGCGGCCGACCGCGTGGCACCGATGCCCGACCCGACACAGCGGGAGAGGCCGACGATGATGTTGCCTGACACGTTGCCGGGCCTCGCGTTCCTGGCCACGTACGACCGTGATCGTGGCCGGACCGTCGGTCAGTGGTCCGGCCAGCTGCTCGGCGCGGCCGCGGTCGCGGACCTGTATCTCGACGGGTACGTCGTCGACGACGACGGCCGGGTCCGCCCGGTTGCCGGACGCGCGACGCCGACCAACCCGGTGCTCGCCGAGGTGTGGCAGCGCATCGGCTCATCGCGGCCCCGACGTTGGCAGCACTGGGCTAGCCAGCGCGGCCTGCGTTCCGAGGTGCGCGACGACCTCGCCGCACGGTGGATCCGGGTCGATCGGCCGGCCGCCTTCCTGCGACGCGAACGGATCAGTCTGCGGGATCCGCTGTCTGCCACCCGCATCGCAGAGTTGGTCCGCGGCACGCTTCGCAGCGGCACACCCGTCGCCCGGTTGCCGGAGCGCGACAACATACTTGTTGCGTTGCTCGCCGTCGCCGAGGTGGGCACCGTGCTGCCGCGGCGGACTCGTCGCGACAACGGCCGTCGTCTCAAGGAGATGATCGCGCGCGGTGGACCGCCGGTCGACGGTCTGCGGCGCGCGATCAGGCAGGCGAAGTCTGTGTACGCGAGTGGTGGGTGAGCGAACCGCTCGGCCATCGTCGGGCTGGGGTGCTGGCTCAGGACCAGCGGATCGGTGACGCGCCGACCTCCGCAAGTGCCTTGCCGATCGCGGAGAACGGCCGGCTGCCGAGAAACCCGGTGGGGTTCATCGGGCTCGGATGCCCGGCCTCGATCACCACGTGTTGCGGCTTGTCGACTAGGCCGGCCTTGCGTCGTGCGTACGCGCCCCAGAGCACGAACACGACTCGTGCCTCGCGGGCATTGAGCGCCCGAATCGTCGCGTCCGTGATGTGCTCCCATCCGTGGTTCGCGTGCGAGGTCGCCGCGCCGGCACGAACCGTCAGTACGGCGTTGAGCAGCAGGACGCCTTGCATCGACCAGCCGGTCAGGTCTCCGTTGCGCGGCGGCTCGACACCGATGTCGTCGCGCAACTCCTTGTAGATGTTGCGCAATGACGGCGGGATGGGTACCCCCGGCCGCACGCTGAAACTCAGTCCATGCGCCTGGCCAGGCTGGTGGTACGGGTCCTGACCGAGGATCAGCACGCGGGTCTGCTCCGGCGAGCACAGCCGGTACGCGTTGAACAGGTCCTCGATCGGCGGGAACACTTGGCGCGTCGCGTATTCGCCCAACACGAAGTCGCTCAGCCGGTCGGCGACCGTCCGGTCGACGTACGGCAGGATCGCCGTACGCCACTGCACCGGCAGCCGATGGAACAGGTCGGACGCCATGGCCGCGACTGTAGTCCGGACCCGGATTCGGTGCGCCGACGAAAGTCATCGCCGGACGGAACTCGGCCCGCTAAAGGAACCCGCCCCGCTCCGCCTTCCACGGGGGAAGAAGGCGGAACGGGGCGTGTTGGCGATGAACGTAGCGTGTCGGCCGTGCGCTGTCGACCCCGCATCCAGGTATGGCATGCCTGACCGGTCGGTCAGCCGTCCGAGGTCAGCTTGCCGAGGTCAGCGGGCCGACGTCGGTCACCCGTACCACCGCGACACCGGCCTCGTCGGAAGCGGCGAGGTCGACCTCCGCGACGATGCCCCAGTCACGGTCGCCGGCCGGGTCGTCGAGGATCTGTCGAACCGTCCAGAGATCCGGTCCGACTTCGATGTCGATCATCGCCGGTCCGCGCGCGTCCGGCCCGACGCCGAGCGTGTCGTACTCCTCGAAGTACCCGTCGATCGCGTCGGCCCATTCGTCGGCGTCCCACCCGTCTCCCGCATCGAGCTCACCGAGTTCGGCGTATCGGCGTTGGGCGGCGAGCTCGACGCGCCGGAACAGCGCGTTGCGGACCAGGACCCGGAACGCGCGGGCGTTGCGCGTCACGGCGGGCGGTCGCTCGTCGCGCACTGCCTCGTAACCGGATGCGTCTTCGGTCGGGTTGCGCAGCCGCTCCCATTCGTCGAGCAAGCTGGAGTCGACCTGCCGGACCAGCTCGCCCAGCCACTCGACGAGGTCGGCGAGATCGTCGTTCTTGGCCTCCTCGGGTACCGTCTGCCGCACCGCCCGGTACGCGTCCGCGAGGTAGCGCAGCACGAGCCCTTCCGACCGCGATAGGCTGTAGAACGCGACGAACTCGCCGAACGTCATCGCCCGCTCGAACATGTCGCGCACCACGGACTTCGGTGCCACTTCGTAGTCGGCGACCCACGGATGACCCTTGCGGTACATGGCGTACGCGGTGTCCAGCAGATCGGCGAGTGGCCGTGGGTAGGTCACCGACTCGAGCAGGTCCATCCGTGTGTCGTACTCGAGCCCGTCGGCCTTCATCTGCGCCACGGCTTCGCCGCGCGCCCGGAACTGCTGCGCGGCGACCACCGGGCGCGGATCGTCGAGGGTCGACTCGATCACCGACAGGACGTCAAGCCCGTAGGTCGGCGACTCGCGGTCGAGCAACTCGATGGCGGCGAGCGCGAACGGCGACAGCGGCTGGTTCAGGGCAAAGTCGTATTGCAGGTCGATGGTGAGCCGAATGCGCCGGCCTTCTTCGTCCGGAGTGTCGAGCCGCTCGACGACGCCGGCGGCCAGCAGCGCGCGATAGATCGCGATGGCGCGGTGGATGTGGCGACGCTGCGCCGCGCGGTCTTCGTGGTTGTCGGTCAGCAGGTGCCGCATCGCGTCGAACGCGGCCGTGCCGGCCAGGTCCGCTCCCCCGACCGGCGGGCGCGCGATCACGTTGAGCAGCATCGCGTGCGTGACGCGGAAGCTCGACTTCAACGGCTCGGGCGGTGCGGCCACCAGGCGCTCGAACGTGGGCACGCCCCAGGACACGAAGCCCTCCGGTGGCTTCTTGCGCACCACGCGCCGGCGCTTGCGCTCGTCGTCGCCCGCCTTCGCCAGCGCCCGCTCGTTCTCGATCACGTGCTCCGGCGCCTGGACCACGACCGTACCCACGGTGTCGAAACCGGCGCGGCCGGCGCGGCCCGCGATCTGATGGAACTCGCGCGCCTGCAGCAGCCGCGTCTTGGTGCCGTCGAATTTGGACAGCGCGGTGAACAGTACGGTCCGGATCGGCACGTTGATGCCGACGCCGAGGGTATCCGTACCGCAGATGACCTTGAGCAGCCCGGCCTGCGCGAGCGTTTCGACGAGCCGCCGATAACGCGGCAACATGCCAGCGTGGTGTACGCCGATGCCGTGGCGTACCAGGCGTGACAGCACC
>Ga0126377_10000613_pt1 | contig 21900 bp, 15 predicted proteins | sample PanSoiMetPlot_22_FD_92647 | JGI IMG/M metagenome (GOLD analysis project Ga0126377, IMG submission 92647) | Tropical forest soil microbial communities from Panama - MetaG Plot_22 | ecosystem: Environmental > Terrestrial > Soil > Tropical forest > Bulk soil | place: Panama | collected 2016-02-17 | reverse complement strand
TAGATCGAGGGGCGCACGGTGAGCGCGCTGATGTAGTTGAGTTTGACGATCACCTCATCGGCCAGCGCGCGGCTCAGGAAATCGGCGCTCTTGTCCGGCCCCAGGTTGCGGAAGGGCAACACCGCCAGCCGCACTTTGCTTTCGGACCGCGACGGCGATCTGGAGCGGAAAAGAAGATAGGCTCCGCCGGCGGCGACGACAATCAGCGCAATGGCCGCCCAAACCACGCCGCGCTTTCGGCGCCCGGCGGCGGCTATCAGGGAAGGCTTTGACGAAAACTTTGCGTCATTGGAAGCGGACGGGCGCGATTCTTCAAACTCGAACGGCGGGCGGGCGGGCGGCGTCAATTCGATCGCTTCACTCGCGCGCCGCCCGTATTCGCCCGCCAGTTCGGCGCCGGAGGGCGCCACGGCCAACTCGCCCCGTCGCTCTTCCGCGCACAGCCGCACTTCGCCGGTGAAGCGGTATCCGCGTTTCGGCACGGTCTCAATGTAAGGCTTGCCATTAGGTTGTTCGCCCAGCGCGCGGCGCAGCATCGATACGTTCTGCGCCAGATTGCTCTCTTCGACGAAGCTGTCGGGCCAGAGACTCTTGATCATCTCGTCTTTGGTCAGCAGCAGATTGTTGTTCTCGATGAAAAGCAGAAGCGTATCGAAGACTTTGGGCGTGAGCGGCATGACCTGTTCATCGCGTAGCAGTTGGCGCTCGGAGGGGTTCAGGCGGAATGGGCCGAATTCATAGCAGTGTCGTGGGGACTTCATCATTGACGCTATCAAAAGCCTGCGCGCAAAATGTTTCGGCGCGTCGCTGATTTCCCGCGCCCCTTCCGGCTATGATGATCGCAAATCCGTATTCGGGCAGCCGCAAGGCCCGGTCATTTTAACTTATGGCTGCAATTTCAGCCAAAGAATCTTTTTCGCATTGAGGAGTCGTTCATGTCGCGTCGCGACGCCCTGAAAGAATGAAAAATAGGCAGGATTTACAGAATTTCTCAGGATTTTGCACACTGAGTTGAATCCTGGGAAATCCTGTAAATCCTGTCTATTCTCGGAGGAGAGACGATGATTCATCCAAATATTCTGACCCCCGATTACGTCATTATCGGGGCCGGCTCGGCCGGCTGCGCGCTCGCCAATCGGCTGAGTGAGGACTCGAACGTCAAAGTTCTGCTGCTCGAAGCCGGAGGCCCCGACAAAATGCGGGAGATACAAATACCAGCCGCTTTCCCGAAGCTCTTCAAGACCGAATGCGACTGGGCTTACGAAACTGAAGAACTCGAACACATGAACCGGCGCCGGATGTTCTGGCCGCGCGGCCGTGTGCTCGGCGGGTCGAGTTCGATCAACGCCATGGTCTACAGCCGCGCCAATCGCGGCGACCACGACCGCTGGCGTGAGCTCGGCGTCGAAGGCTGGGGCTACGACGAGATCCTGCCGTATTACAAGAAATCCGAAAACAACGAACGCGGGGCGAACGAGTTTCATGGCGTGGGCGGCGAATTGAACGTCGCCGATTTGCGCTGCGTCAACCCGCTGACCCACCGCTTCATCGAGGCCGCGCAAGCGGCCGGATTGAAATACAACAAAGACCTCAACGGCGCGTCGCAGGAAGGCGTGGGCTATCTTCAAGTCACGCAGAAGAACGGCAAACGCCATAGCGCGGCCGCGGCGTTTCTCAAACCTGTCCTGTCTCGCCCGAATCTGACGGTCAAGACCGGCGCGCACGTCACGCGATTGCTCTTCGAAAAGGGCAAGGCCGTCGGCGTCGAGTTCGCGCAAGACGGCCGAACCGAACAGGCGCGCGTCAATCGTGAAGTCATTCTGTCAGGCGGAGCGATCAATTCGCCGCAGACGCTGATGCTCTCAGGTCTAGGCCCCGCCGATCATTTAAGCGCGATGGGCGTCCCCGTCGTCGCCGACCTGCCCGGCGTCGGTCAGAACCTGCTGGACCATCTGTTGATCGGAGTAGAATACGAATGCCGCGAACCGATAGGTCTGCACAAAGCCGACAACGTCAAAAATATTCTCAACTTCCTGCTCTTCAAAAAAGGGCCGCTCACGTCGAGCGTCGGCGAAGCAGCCGCCTTCCTCAAAACCGACCCCTACAAAGGCGCGCCCGACATCGAGTTGATATTCGCGCCGGTCTTTTACATGGAAAACGGGTTCAAGAACCCCGATCTGCACGGCTTCTCGATCGGCGTCGCGTTGCAGAAGCCCGAGAGTAAGGGACACGTCAAACTGAAATCGAAGGACCCCTTTGTCGCGCCCGCGATTCAACCCAATTACCTGGCTTCGGAGGCCGATCTGGCCGCTTGCGTCGAGGGCGTCAAATTCGCGCGTGAGATTCTCGGCTCGAAGTGGTTCGACCGGTTTCGCGGCAAAGAGTGGTGGCCGGGCGAGGCCGCGAAGACCGATGACGATTTCGCCGATCACATCCGCCAGACCGCCGAGACAATCTATCATCCGGTCGGGACGCTCAGGATGGGCAATGACGCGATGGCCGTGGTTGATGACCATTTGCGCGTGCGCGGAGTCGAAGGATTGCGCGTCGTTGACGCTTCGGTCATCCCGTTCCAGATCACCGGCCACACGAACGCGCCGACGATTGCGATTGCGGAGAAAGCGGCGGATCTAATCAGAAAGGGGCAATGAGCGCGGCTAAGTTCGCTGTCTCAGCCGGCCATAATATAGCGAGCTATAACAAAGGGCGCCGCGTTCAATTCTTGACACCGCCGCCATCGCCGCCTACCATTCCCATTCGTTCATAATGAGCTCATATCTCGGCCCTGCGAACATTGCGGTTCGCAGGGCTTCTGCTATTAAAGCGTTTGCGCTCAGAACGAAAATCCCGGCGAATCATATAAAGGCGGTAGGAAAATGGCAGTTCAAGTAAAGAGACGTGTAGGCATTCTCGGCGCGACAGGGACAGTCGGCCAAAGGTTGATTCATATGCTGCGCGATCACCCGTATTTCGAAGTGACTGCGCTCGCGGCTTCAGACCGCTCCGAAGGCAAACGCTTCGTTGATGTTTGCAATTGGAAGCTCCCTTTTGAAATGCCCGAAGCGGCGAAAGATATAAAAGTTTTCGGCTGCAAGCCGCCGCTCGATTGCGATCTTGTGATTTCCAGTTTGCCGTCAGGCATCGCGGCGGAGGCGGAAGTCGCCTTCGCCGCCGCCGGCTTTCCCGTCATCAGCAATTCGTCGTCATATCGAATGCCTGCTGACGTGCCGCTGGTCGTCCCCGAAATCAACCCCGATCACCTCGACGTCATACCGGCGCAGCGGAAGAACCGCGGGTATAATCGCGGCTATCTCGTCACCAACCCCAACTGCACGACCATCGGCCTGGTCATGGCGCTCGCGCCTCTGCATCAGGCTTTCGGCCTCGAAGCAGTGATGATGACCTCGATGCAGGCCATCTCGGGCGCGGGATATCCAGGCGAGGCCTCGATGGACATCATTGACAACGTGATGCCGTTCATCGGCGGCGAAGAAGAGAAGGTTGAGGTCGAGCCGCAGAAGATCCTCGGCAAGTTCACCGGCGAGAAGATCGAATCGGCCCCGTTCAAAGTCAGCGCCCAATGCAATCGCGTCTCCGTCCAGGACGGCCATCTTGAATCGGTGCGCGTGAAATTGAGCAGGCTGGCGACGGTCGAACAGGTCGTCGAAGCGCTGTCGAATTTCACAGGCTTGCCGCAGGAGTTGAAATTGCCGACCGCGCCCGCGCGCCCGGTGATCGTCCGGTTTGAAAAAGACCGCCCGCAGCCGCGATTGGATCGCGACGCCGAGAAGGGGATGGCGACAGTGGTCGGGCGCATCTCGAAAGACACCGTCTTCGATTTCAAGTTCACGCTGATCAGCCACAACACGATTCGCGGGGCTGCGGGGGCGGCGTTGTTGAATGCGGAGCTGTTGGTGGCGAAAGGGCTTCTGTAGGTGTCAGGTGTCAGTGAAAGAATGACTCCTCAGGTTCCTGCCTGAAACCTGAAACCTGACATCTGACATCTGACATCTGACATCTGACATCTGACATCTGACATCTGACATCTATGCTGATCGTAATGAAATTCGGTGGCACTTCGGTCGGAAGCGCCGAACGCATCGCCAGGGCCGCTGACCTCGCGATCGCGAGCGCTAAAGAAGGCCATAAAGTCGTCGTGGTCACTTCGGCGATGGGCGGGGTAACAAACAAGCTCATTGCCGCGGCGCAGAACGCCGTCGGCGGTTACTATCACAAGACCGTCAGCGACGATCTGCACGAGCCGCATCGTCAGGCCATACACCTGCTCGCGCCCAACGACGCCGCGCGCCGCCGCGAGGCGATTGAGATGGTGCGCCAGCGGATCGAGCGTTTCGAGACTTTGTGCAAAGGGCTGACGATGGTGCGCGAGTTGACGCCGCGCACGCTCGACGCGATCTCCGGGCTGGGCGAAATGATGTGCGCTCCGATCCTCTCCTGCGCGATCGCGGAACGCGGCCAGGCCTCGCGCCCCATCGAGGCCACCGAACTGATCGTCACCGACGACCAGTTCGGCCAGGCCGAACCGTTGATGGCCGAGACCCGGCGGCGGACGCGCGACAAACTGACGCCGCTGCTCGAACAGGGCGAGATACCGGTCGTCACCGGCTTCGTCGCCGCGACGAAGGAAGGCGCGCTGACGACGCTCGGGCGCGGCGGCTCCGATTACACGGCATCGATCATCGGCGCGTCGCTCGACGCCGACGAGGTCTGGATCTGGACCGACGTCGACGGAGTGATGACGGCCAACCCGGGCGAGGCGCCTGAAGCGCGCACTATGCTCGAGATAAGCTACAGCGAGGCCTCAGAACTGGCCTATTACGGCGCGAAGGTGCTGCATCACAAAACGATCCTGCCGGTATACAAACAGGGCATTCCGATTCGAATTCTCAACAGCTTCAACCCGGAGAGTTCAGGCACGCGCATCAGCGTCGAGGGCCACCCTTCGGCGCGCGGCGTCAAGGCCGTCACTTCGATCCGCCACGTGAGCCTGATCACGATCAGCGGCAAGGGCATGCAGGGCATCCCTGGCATCGCCGCGAAAGCTCTGGCCGCGGTCGCCGCCGAGCGCGCCAACATCCTGATGATCGCGCAGGCCTCGTCCGAGAATAACATCTGCTTCGTGATCAATTCGTCGGAGGCCGCGCGCGTGGTGAAATCACTCCGCTCGGCGCTGGAATTAGATCTGATGCTGGGCCACATCGAAGACATCTCGGCGTACGATTCTATCGCGGTCGTCGCCGTAGTCGGCGATCGGATGCAGGGCACGCCCGGCATCGCGGGCAAGGTCTTCGCCGCGCTCGGCGACTCCGGAGTCAACGTCATCGCAATCTCGCAAGGCTCGTCCGAACGCAACGTCTCAATGGTCGTCGCGGCGTCCGACGCCGCCGAAGCCGTGCGCGCCATTCATCGCGCCTTTGAACTAGATAAACCGTCTCAATGATATGCCTTCACTTCGCTGCATCAACTGCCAATCCAATTTCCCTACGTCGCAGAGAATGTACACCTGTTCGAACTGCTCCAGCCTTCTGGATGTCATTTATGACGTGGACGGGTTTCAGGGCGAATATTTGGTGAGAAGCTGGGACGCGCGTCGCGCGTCGTCTAAAACCATTGACCAGAGCGGCGTCTGGCGCTTCCGCGAACTACTGCCCGAAGCCGATGAGGCTAAAATCGTCACAATGGTGGAAGGCAATACGCCGATCTGGGACGCGCCGCGATCCGCCACTTACGCGAGGATGAAGCGCCTCTCGTTCAAACACTTGGGGATGAATCCGACCGGATCATTCAAAGATTTGGGGATGACTACGGGGATCACCCAGGCGAAGCGCCTGCGCGCGACCGGTGTGGCCTGCGCGAGCACCGGCAACACCTCGGCCTCGATGGCGGCGTACGCCGCGCGCGCCAGGATGAAGGCGTTCGTCTTCATCCCCTCGGGCCAGATCGCGCTCGGCAAACTCTCTCAGGCGCTCGATTACGGCGCGATCGTGCTGCAGATTGACGGTGATTTCGACGACGCGATGAGGCTCGTGCGCGAAGTGGCGAACCGGTCGCGGCTCTACCTGCTCAACTCGGTCAACCCGTTTCGCCTGGAAGGTCAAAAGACGATCGCGTTCGAGATGGCCCAGCAGCGCGGATGGCGCGCGCCCGACCGCGTAATCGTGCCGGGCGGCAATCTGGGCAATTCCTCGGCGATCGCAAAAGGCTTCCACGAACTGCTTGAACTCGGCGTGATCGCAAAAATGCCGAAAATCACCATCGTCCAGGCCGAAGGCGCTAACCCACTCTATCGGATGTGGGCGCGAGACCACGACCTTCTGGATGCGGATTTGAAATTGGAGCCTGTCAAGAATGCGACCACGCTGGCCACGGCGATCAAAATCGGCGCCCCGCTCTCATGGCCGAAGGCGATCCGCGGATTGCGTTGGTCCGAGGGCGGGGTAGAGCAGGTCACTGAACAGGAGATCGCCGACGCGAAGGCGATGATCGGACTCGACGGCGTCGGCTGTGAACCGGCTTCGGCGGTCACCCTAGCCGGCCTCAGAAAAATGGTGGCGGCTGGCGACGTCAATCCCGACGAGGATGTCGTGGCCATTCTTACCGGCCACGTCTTGAAGGACCCGGATTACACGGTCAATTATCACCGCGGCGCGCTCAGCCTCTCTGGCAAAGGCGGCAAGAAGATAGCTATCGAATCGCGCTACGCGAACGCCTTTACGAGTGTGCCCGCCGACCGCGACGCGATTATGGGAGCCCTGGGATTTTAAGGAGACGGGGAGACAAGGGGAAGGGGGCACAAGGAGACAAGTAAAACACCTTGTTCCCAGTCCCATTGTCTCCCCGTCTCCTTGTCTCCTTGTCTCCTTGTCTCCCATTCTCTCTATTTGTCTCCCACCGGCACTTCGTCCGGTTTCTCTTCCTTATTGGCTTGTTTCGCGATCCGCTTCTCGGTTTTGGATTTATTGAGCTTCAGGATAGTTTCGCTCGATCCGTCCCAGATTCTGGAGAGAAAATACTGGTCGCCATAGCGGTTGAAGACCAATTTCGATTTTGGGCTGTCGGTCGGTTTGTGCCTGATGGTATTGAATGTCACAGCCTTGCCCTTCTTGGCATGGCGGATGGTCAGCGTCCCTGAGTCGCCTACCGACTCGATCAGGTATTCGCCTTTCGGCATGCGCCTTTTTCCAACCATAAAATCGAACGGGATATCGGCCCTGATTTTGACAGTGAAGGGGGCAGCCAAGGTTGTGGCAAGAGATGCGGCGCCGAGACTAATGGCGACGATCAGGCTGATGATCAGTTTCTTCATATTTCTCCTAAGGATTGTGCGCCCGGACAAATTGGATGAATTGGCCGGACGCGATTGGGTCGATCAAGTGTCAGTTTGGGCCGTCGGACTGCGCCTGACAGTTCGGCGGGAAGACAGGGATTGTAATCTGAGCGTTAGCGGCCAGCGTCAGCTTGCGCAGGTTATGACCGCCGTTGAAGGCGCGCAGCGCATCCTGATTGGCGTTCACGACGATCGCCGCGCCGAGGTAAGCGTTGTCAGCTTGTGAGAAGAACTTCAGCCATCCGCTACGTCCGGACGGAACCAGAGATGAAATCGGAGGCGTCGTGCGTGGGAAGAAACTTGTGATGCTCCCCTGGAACTGGCATCGGTCGACGGTGAAGGAGAAGCTGCCCGAGGCCTGCGCGTCGTCGTAGACCAGACCGGTCAGAGATCCGATTTCAGCGCCGCCGAATGTCAAGTCGCCCCCGACCCGGTTAATTATCAGCAGCGTGTCGGCGCCGTCGGCCGGGCTTATGAAGTTGTCGAGCGCAAGAGCGCGCGGCGCGCGATTGTACCCCCCCACCGCGCCGTTAAAGCTCAACACCGCCGTAAGCGAATTCGAATCGCATCCCACAAGCGCGCCGGGCTGGCCGAGCGCCGCGAAGGCCTCGGCGCCGAGATTGGCCGCATGGCCGGTCGTCATCTTGACGTACTCATCGCCGATCAGATGATTGAATACCACGGGGCGGCCCGCTTCATCCGAGGCCACCGCGATGATGTAGCCGGTCGTCCCCGGATCGACGTCCGAAGCCAGGAACGAGGCCGTCTGATTGGGCGTCAGGCAGATGAAGCTGTCAGCCGCGCTGCTGTCGTCGGCGTTTACGAAGAAGAGATGAACGAACACCGACGACGTGTTGTTGGTGTTGGTGATGTTGACGCGGGTGTTCTGGCCGCCGCTGTCGGCTACGCCCGAGGTGTAATAGTTATAGAACAGCAACGACCCGACCTTCTGGTCGCCGACTTCCGATTGCGGAGGAAGTACCGCCCCAGGGCCGACGGGAAGGCCGCGCGGGGCTTGGGCTAACGCGCTCGTCGAGATCGCAATCAGCGCGAAGAGCGCCAGCAAAGCATGCATTAATTTGCGCGAGATTTGCATTAATTGATTTCTCCTTTCGGGCTGGCTACAGGCCGCGCCAATAATATTCATTGCATGAGACGGTTTCAAGCTTAGCCGCCACATTGTAATAGTTTCGTAATACCTTAATTTCAGCGTGGCTTGCCACTCATTCCCGGTTGGCGCCGCAATCTCGGCCACATAACATCGCCATATGAAATTCGATTCCGACGTGATCAAATCCGCTACCGTGACCCCCCACTGGCAAGACCTGGTGAAGAAATATCAGGTTCCCGACGGCTGGCGCAGCGTATGGCAAATCGCCAATAGCGTCGTCCCTTACATCGCGACGTGGTATTTGATGTATCGCAGTCTTTCCGTTTCATACTGGCTGACGTTGTTGCTGGCGCCGCTGGCCGCCGGGTTTATGATGCGAATCTTTATCATCTTCCACGATTGCGGGCACGGGTCATTCTTCAAATCTTCAAAAGCCAATCATATCGTCGGCACGGTTTGCGGCATTCTCACACACACGCCCTATTTTCAATGGACGCGCGAGCACGCGATCCATCACGCCTCTTCCGGTGATCTGAGCCGGCGCGGCGTAGGCGATGTGACCACGCTGACTGTCAAAGAGTATCTGGCGCTGTCGAACTGGGGGCGGTTGAAATACCGGCTTTATCGAAATCCACTGGTCATGCTGGGCGTCGGGCCACACTTTATCTTTCTGTTCTGGCAACGTTTTACCGGTAAACATTCTGGGCGGCGCGAGCGCAATAACGTCTATGTGACCAATCTCGGCTTGCTGGCTATGTACGGTTCGCTGTGGTGGATGATGGGGTTGAAAGCGCTGTTGATGATCTCGGCTCCGATTGTGATCATCGCCGGCGCGGCGGGCGTGTGGCTCTTCTACGTCCAGCATCAGTATGAGGAGACCTACTGGCGCGATCGCGGCGAGTGGGATTATGCGACGTCGGCGCTGCTGGGCAGTTCGTATTACAAGCTGCCCCGCGTGTTGCAATGGTTCAGCGGCAACATCGGTTTTCATCACATCCACCATCTCAGCCCGAAAATTCCGAACTACAAGTTGCAGCGGTGTCACGAAGAGAACCCACTCTTCCAGGAATCCGCGGTCCTGGGCCTCCGAGCAAGTTTGAAAACGGCATCGATGAAACTGTGGGACGAAGAACGCCAGCGGATGGTCGGCTTCAGCCATCTCAAATAGCGGTCAGATCAGCGGAAAATTTTCTGTCGCTCAATCCCATTTGGCGCCGCAACCCGTACATATAGTCTAGTTAAGCTGTAATAACCGAACGGGGGCAGTTCCAAATGGGAGAATATATCGTTCAATACGGTGATAGTTCCATATCTGGTTCCCATTTTGGGATAAACTGACCCCGGAAGAACAAAAGGCGTATCTGGAAGAGTACCCGCCTCCGGACGAGGATTGGCAGCGATTCTCATTACGTAACCTGAAAAGCGCTGTAAACTTGGCGGATGCCGAAGAATCCTGATTCCATGCTTCTCGTCGTCCAGCTAATGGATCTCTCAGGTTTAAGTCGATTGATCAGCGCGACGATGCGATGGCCCGGAACACCCGGAACGGACGGAACAAAAAAAATCCTTTGCCTTTTTTCTTCCCGTTTGTATTGTTATCTTCGTCTGTTTCGCCATCTTTCTTCTTCTTGACTTTTCCATCCGCCGCGTCGTCTTTCTTCTTTGCCTTGACCTTTCTTTCCGCTACGTCGTCTTTCTTCTTCGCCTTGACCTTAGCACTCGCGGCGTCGTTTTTCTTCTTCGCTTTAGTCTTACCATCCGCCGCGTTGTCTTTCTTCTTCTCTATCGACCTGACGTTCTTGGACGCCGATGAGGAAATGGAGACGGCTTTTACTGCTTTTATTTTTCGGCTCTCACGACGTCCTGGAGACTCTCTAGAGAGAGCGATATCGCTATCGTAATCGCGGATCAAGAGGTCGCCGACCAGATACGCCGCTCTGAAGCCGTCCAATCCGTTAAGTCCGCCGTTGACTATTCTCCTCGCCGCGGCCAGATCGCCCGCCGCCAGCGACATCCTGATCGAAGGCTCATTCTGCTTCAGATACGCCGCCAGTATTTGGGCGGCCGGCTGTGGGGTGTTGGCAAGTTCCGGATTGCCGATCAAGTCGTATCCGAGCAAAGCTCCATAAAGTTTGTAGTTCTTTCTGCCCGTCAATTGAATGAACCCGCGACCTTTGAACATCGCGCCGTCTGGCGGCCCAATATTTCCCAGGTCCTGTCTCCAATCATATTTGTTGAAGGCCGGGCCTGGCGATTCTGTGTTTAACGGCGACTGGACCTCGCTGATCGGATCGAATGTGGCGCACTCTGCGCGCATGGTCGCAAGCGCCATCAAGATCATCACCTTGTCGACGAGCCCTCTCTCGATAAGCGCGCGGCGCACGAGCGGCAAATACTTTTCGATATTGGCGCGCGGAGCTGCGGGAAACATCCTGATAACCAGATCCGGCGTTAACTGCGTTATCACTGGCGCCTCACTGAAGTCGTCGGCCGGATCCATAGGCTCATACACTTCAGAAAACCCCACGTTCAGGCGCGTATCGAATTCCGGCGCGATTAAACCATCAATTAGAATGGCGCTGTCCGCGCCCATTATTCGCTCCATTGTCCGAGAGGACGATTCGGCGGGAGGAATGACAGTTAATATGCAGCAGACGATTTGATATAGGACAAAGGTTGATAAAAAAAATCTGGTTGTTCTCTGTCTCTTCCAATTCATCGCCACCTGGATGGCAACACCCGTGCCGACAGGATAGCCGATTTTTATTACTCACTCGAATTCAATTTCAATCCGAAGATTTCAAATTTCCATTCAACATTTGAGATTTGACATATGTCAGTGACTGCGAATCAATCGATCAAAGTCCGATGGACATTGGGCAATTTATCCGCAATGACAAATGTCAAACGCTCTTCTTTCATTGCGCGATTCACTGACCGTACGGACGGTTTAATCGCTGCGCTGTTTGCCTTCGATCGCGCAAAGCGGAATGCCGGCGGCGATGCCCAGCCTCCGGTCGAACCGCTGTTGCGGATCGAGCGAATGCGGCGACGCTATTCGGATTGGTTAGTGGTCTTTGTCGGCTCGGATGTTGGCTGGTGAGATCGGCGATACTCTTCCAACAGACGCTGCATTATGTCTGAAAAAGTCCAATTCGGGTCGAGCGACGGATCGGATTTCATCTTCTCGTCGAATTCCTGATAGGCCCGCGCCCGCGCCCACGCGAAGAAATGCGCCAGTTCGTAATCAATCTCAGCCATTGATCGCAATCTCTATGTTGTGAAGCATTAAATGCGTGATGAAAAAGACGGCGCGATTTTCAAGCCTTAGGCGACGGGAGTCAAGATGAGAATCCGGATCGCGCTCCATCCACATTATTATTAAGACATCGCGCTGAGAAAGGAATCATCAATGTTAAGCCTCGATAAAGTCGGAATATTATACGACGCCAGCCTTAATGTCGGATTGGAATTTTAATAATCAATCGGCTTCCATTTCGGCGCGTTCCGATGTATAACTACAAGTGTCCCAAATTCCTCACGTTCCCCAGATAGCTGTCGATTAAATCAGAACCCTTGTAAAGCGTCACAAATAGGCGTACGGGGGAGCCCCATTACGGTAGTGGCTCTTTGGGAATACTCAAATATCACACCTTTACTTAATCGTTGACCCATCCGATTGGACGCGCGCATTGTATCAGTAACATTTGCCATTGCATTGAGGCAGTTGAATGGTGATGGCAAGTGGACAATGAAAAGTTGAAATCCTCCTGCATAGCGATATAAACATCGATCGGGCCGGAAAGTTACTGCCGGTGGTGTTTGGAGTGTGAGAGCCTTCGTCGATAGTAAATACGATAGCTGTCCCCCGAATACTAACAGAAAACTATTAGGTAAAAGGAGAGCCTGAATGCTAGCTCCAAATACGCTCTTGCAAGGCCGTTATTTGGTCATGCGCCTGCTGGGACAAGGAGGAATGGGAGCGGTTTATCAAGCGACGGATAGAAAATTTGGCAACGCTGTAGCTCTAAAGGAGACTTTTTACAACGATCTGCAACTTCGGAAAGCCTTTTCGCATGAAGCCAGGCTGCTCAATCGTTTGCGTCACGCCGCGTTGCCGGTCGTGACCGATTATTTCGCGATTGGCGAAAGACAATTTCTGGTGATGCAGTACATCCCTGGCAAGGACCTCGAGCAACTGCTCGCTGACAGGAAGGCGCAGAGCCAGGGAGTTTTTCTGTCCTCGCAAGTTCTGCGCTGGGCCGATCAATTGCTCGACGCGCTTGAATATCTGCACTCGCAAAAACCACCGATCATCCACCGCGACATCAAGCCGCAAAACCTGAAGCTGACGCCGCGTGGCGAAGTGATCCTGCTTGATTTCGGGTTGGCGAAAGGGATTGTCACACATCAATCACAGGTCAGTCAGAGCATTCGCGGTTACACGCCGAATTACGCTTCGCTCGAACAGATTCGCGGCACGGGCACCGACGCGCGCAGCGATATTTACAGCATCGGCGCGACAATGTACCACCTGTTGACCGGCGAAATGCCGCAGGACGCCTTGACCCGCATTGCGGCGATTTTGATGAGCCAGCCCGACCCTTTGAAGTCGATCTCAGCGATGAATCCCGAAGTTCCCGAACCGATCGCGCAGGTGATTGAAAAGGCCATGGCTGCGCACCCAGACCAGCGTTTCAGTTCGGCGGCCGCGATGCGACAGGCTTTGAGAAGCGTGGCGTCGAGCGCCCCGCCTCCGAGTCTGCACCGCGCCCAGACGCTGACTGATGAGCCATTGATGGTAAACGCCGCCGCCGTCGACCCACGCCCGAGAAATGGAAACCGGGGCTTGCCGCCGCCTCCGGTGATGAGGCCCGAATCTGCGCAGTCGGGAGCGGCGCAGGCAGCGGCGAAACCGGCGGAATCGCAGATTACCGATCACGTCATCGTCCTGCTTGACAAAGTCGGTCAGAATACGGCGGGGAAAAGCGCTCAGGGGCGAGATTCTCGGCGAAATGACGCCGCGCCAAAAGCCGCTCCTGGGCCGGCCGTTCAGGAAAGGACTCCTGCGGTAAAAGAGGTTCCGTCGACGGACACTCAGGAAAAGAACCTTCGAGCAAACGTCGCCAGGGGAAATGGGTTTCAGGAAAATGTGAAGCAGGTTCCACGAAGAAAAGACGTTCGAGGGAAGTCTTTTTTCCTGAGAAAAGTCCAGCAACAACAGGAAAAGAAATCGCGAGCGGCGCGATCTTTGAAACAAAATTGGCGTAAAGCGCTCCAATCCGGCTACGCCCTTGGCCTCTTGGTAACGCTGACCGTCGGTGTCGCCGCATATCAGACGTATAAGATGTGGCCCAGGCTGTTTACAAATCCGTCGGCGCTGTTCACGAGTATGAACGGGCGGGACGTAACGTCATCACGCTTTGAGGCGCTTCGCTATTATCTCGAGGTAACCCCCTCGAATGAGGCGGCCGGCCAAAAAGCCATACGCGCGACCGGATTTGCGCCGGTGGAGGCGGGCGCGAAATTCAGATTTCATTTCAAACCGACAGAGGACGGCTATTTTTACGTCATTGCGTTAGGCGAGAACGGCGCCCCGCAAACCTTCCTTACGTCTCGACCGATACCCTCGTCTGGAGTGGACACGAATTCAAGCGCCGCCGGTAGGGATTTCCATTTCCCCGACGGGGAGCAGTGGTTCATGACCCGGAAAGATGTGGAAAGCACTCCATTCACCGTCATCTTTTCTAAAACCCAGTTGAAGGTTCCCGCTTTCTTTTCCTCGGAAGCCGGACGCGATTTGAACGCCGAAGAAAGACAAGCGCTGATGGATTTGAAGAAACGGTATGCCGCCAACGCTCCGGATCTGGTCGCTATGAAGGATGGAAATCAGCCTTTCGTCTCCGTGCAATCGCCGGAGCGCGCCTCCAACGAACCGATAATTTTTGATGTCTCGATCAAACGGCAGTAAAGTTTAGGCGCATGATTCATGCGCCTAAACTCCCCTCGAATAATTCAAAGCTTCTCGACCACCGCCTCGGTTAATCAATAGGACTTGGCGCCATACAGGCCCGAATAATGACACTAAACTGAGGTTGTAGGCGTTTTGGGAAAGGTTTTGCAGTGAATTCTCCGCCCAATCGCCTCAATCACGGATGCGGGCGGGGAATACCCGCCCCTACGTAATTGTCGAACAGCTAAACGTTCGTCGATCCGCACACTCTGAAACATTCATAATGATCTCGGCGCCTTGGCGGTTTGCTGATTCAGTCACTCTTCTTCGCATTCTTGTCGAGGTTCGCGCCGCGCGTAGTCCCCGACTTGCCCGGCTTGCCCGTTTTTCCCGACTTTCCCGACTTGCCCATTTTGAAGGAAGTCTTTGCTCCCTTACCGCCGGTTTTACGCGCGCGTTTCGGTTTGATCGGTTCGGTAATCTCCTCGATCACTTCCGCGATGGCGTCGGAGGACTTCCGGGCGACGCGGCTTGCGCCGACTGCGGCGCCGAGAGCGAATTCGGCCATCTCCAGCGCCGCTTCGGGGCTCAGCAATTTGTACCAGCGGTGATAGGCGCTCGTGGGCTTGCTGTTCTTCGCGTAGTCTACGAGCATCCGCGCCACGGCGTCCGTGACCCAGTTGAAATAAGGCTCGGTCACCGACCAGATGTCGGCGTCGGGCGCCGGGTTGGTGAAATCTACGGCATAGGGAACGCCGTCTTTGATCGCGAACTCGACGGTGTTCAGATCGTACCCCAGCGCCTCGTTGATCAGGATGGTGTCGCGAATCATGCGGTCTTTCAGATCGCGCGAGATCGTCTCCAGCGCCTCCTGCGGCAGGTAGCGGCGATTCTTCGGATCGTAAGGCATCACCAGCGCCTCGCGTCTGGCGACGCAGTAGCAGCGCGTGTATTCGGTGAAATCAATGAACTCCTGCAGCATCATAGCCAACTCGCCGGTGCGGTCATAACACTCCCACAACTCTTCTTTCGAGTTCACCTTGTAAACATTCTTCCACCCACCTCCGTCGTGCGGCTTCAGTATGGCCGGCAACCCCACGTGTTCGATGACGCCGTCCCAGTCGAGCGGAAATTCAAGGTTGCGCAGGCTGGCGTCGGTGACGCCCCGTTTATAGGATTTCTGCGGCAGGAGGACCGTTTTCGGGACGGTGACGCCGAGCTTCGTGGCAAGCGAGTAGCCGAAGAACTTTTCGTCCGACGACCACCAGAATGGATTGTTGACCACGACAGCGCCGTTGAGGACGGCGTTTTTGAGGTATGATCGGAAGAACGGAATGTCGTGAGAGATGCGGTCGAAGATCAGGCGATATGGAGTCGGTTCGCCCATTTTTACCCCGCCGATCTTGATGTACTCGGCGGTGACTCCGGCGTTCATGCCGTTGATCTTTTCAATCAACGCCGGGGGAAACGTGTTTTCCATTCCAACCAGAATTCCGATTTTCATTTCTCATCTCCTTCTCTATATATATTAAAGGCGCCGATTTTACGCAGGCCCGCCAGTTGGTTTTCGTTCAGAAACCGGTCTATTATCTTGTCGAAGACTGGCGATGGACGCCTGTAGTGCGTTATCATCAAACAAAATCAAACCACGAAGTGTAAATTCCGAGTGGGAAGGTGTCAAATCAAATGGCTCTTACGAATTTTATGATTGCTCCGAAAAGGCTGGCTACCTCTGTTCTTTTGCTATCTCTCTTCCTCTCTTCGTCGGTGATCCGGCCGATCAGCGCTGGCGCGCAGAAGAAGCCGAAGCCGGAAGACATCGTCGAACGTTCGATAATCTATTACGGCAGCCGCGCGGCGCTTTACGGCATACAGCGCAACGGGACGCAGCGAGCGCTGATCAAGTTCGTCACCCCCGACGGAACCCGCGAAGGGAAGTCGGTGACGAAATTCATTCGCAAGGGAAAGCTCGCCGAAGATTTGTTGATGATCGACCTCGAATTGCCTGGCACGAAGTATACCATCGGTTTCGACGGTCATGAGACCTGGGCGATACAGGACGGCGAAATTCAGAAGCCGACAGAAGAGGCGACGGAAGCTTTTCGTTCCGCGCATGAACACAGTTATGAAGCGTTGCTGCGCTACAAGGAGAACGACTCGAAGCTCGAATACGTAGGGACGAATAAATTGGGGACGCTGGAGATGGACATCATTGACATGATCTCTCCGAGCGGAGCGCGAACCCGTTATGAGATCAGTCGCAAGACCGGGCGCATCATTTACGCCAATTACGAAGACTCGAAATCTACCCCGGTTAAATACAGACTCTATTTCAAAGATTTCAAACCGGTCCAGAACACATTGGTTCCACACGAAATTCAGGTCTTTCAGGACGGCAAGCTGATCGAGGAGCGAAAGCTGATCGAATCGGTCTTTAACATTCAGCTAGAGGAAAAGGCCTTCAAGGCCGAAAACGCAAACAAGCCGACTGACACCGCGATTAGACCCTAGCGGATCGAGGATCGAAGGTCGAGGATCGAGGATCGAGGATCGCATCATCATACGTAAGGCGGTCTTCAATCCTCGATCCTCGATTTTTTGACAGCCTTCTCAGCTTGGGTGTAGCATTGGGTTTCTTTTACGGGCTTACATAGCCTTAGCCTTTTCGCGCTCACCACATGTTAGTAACCGAAATCTATGGCGATTCGCGCAAAGCTGGTTATCATCTTTTTTTTGATCATCATCGCGCCTATGTTCCTGCTCTGGGCGCGTTGGCAGAGGACAGCGCTCGGCGGGATCAAATCGGTTATGAGGCAGGGGCTCGCTGACCGCGCGCGCGAAATCTCCGATCAGGTTACACGCTCCCTGCAAGAGCATGGGATTCGGATTACGTCGCTCACCAAACTACCGGGGCTGGCGACTTACGCCCGCGCGGCGGCGCAGAGCGGTCAGGCGCCGCTCGACGATAAGTTGAAGATCGATCTGACGGCGTTTCTGATGACTCACTATAATGAATACTCCGCTCTGATCATTATCAATCGCCGGGGCGCGCCGCTATTCAAGCTCGAACCCGGGGAAGTGGACGGCGTGCCCAGGGGGTTATACACGGATCAGGATTTCACGAGCGAGGATGTCGTCAGCGCGCCTGAAGCCTTCACCCCCGCCACCGACCAGATCTTCGTCTCGGAAGTGCAACAGGATACGAGTGGCCCGCATGTCAAACTGGTCGCCCCGCTGCGCGACGCGGCGAATAATGTGACATCCGCGCTGGTCATCAAGCTGCGCGCCGACGAGTTGCTGACGGCGGCGGCGGGGCCTCGCGTCCCCGAAACATCGGACCGGTTCTCGCCCGCGTCGGTTATTCTCAGCCCGGGAGGCGTCGTGCTTTACGCCGCTGACTCGGCGAAACAGAGCCGGATGTACGACGAGGCTTTCCCCGATCTAACCGATGTCTTCGCTGCTCTGCGCGAAGGGCAAGGTAAAGGCTTTGACCGCGACCAGTGGGTCTTTTCGAGTTATTTACGCGAGAATGCGCCGAAGCTCTCGATCTTGATGATCGGAGATTACAGCAAAGGCGCCAGACAGCTCGAGTTCGACAGCTATGTGCTCTTGCTGCTGACGATGTTGCTGGTCATTGTCGCGATGCTCGCGCTCTACTACCTGATCAGCGAGATCACCGATTCGATCCGCCGCGTGACGAAAGGCGCCAAGGCGATAGCCATGGGCAATCTCGCCTATCAGATCAAGATCAAGGCCAAGGACGAGACTCGCGTGCTGGCCGAGGCGTTCAATCGGATGGCGGACCGTTTGCGCGAAATGATTCGCAAGGAAGGCGAGCAGAAACAGTTCGAATCGTTCGCGCGCCTCTCTTCGGTATTGACGCATGACCTCAAGAACCAGATACTCTCGCTTTCGCTGCTGGTCAACAACATGGAACGCAAGTTCGACCGCGAGGGTTTCAAGGAGGACGCCATGCGTACGCTCTCCGATTCGGTCAACAACCTGCAGAACCTGGTCGCGAAACTATCCGATCCTCGCACGCCGACCAAACGCTTCCGCGAAAGGTCGAACCTCTCTCATCTGGTCGAACGCGTTGTCCAGCGCACAGCGGCGCAGGCTTCCGGCAAGTACAATGTCTCATCCGATCTGACGCCCGATCTCTTCGCCTTAGTGGATGGCAAGGCTGTCGAGCGCGTAATTGAAAACCTTGTGATCAACGCCCTCGAAGCGATGCCTGAGGGCGGCGCCTTGCGCGTCCTGACCTGGCGGGAAAACGGCTCGGCGTTCGTCGCGGTCGCCGACACCGGCAAGGGAATGACCGAAGAGTTCATGCGCGAGCGCTTGTTCCATCCGTTCGCCACGACCAAGAAGAAAGGCATCGGGCTCGGATTATATTCGTGCCGCGACATCATCGAGCAACACGGCGGGCGAATCGACGTGGCGAGCAGAGTCAATGTGGGGACCGAATTTAAAGTCATCCTGCCTTTGAAGGCTGAAGAGCTGAGCACCGGTGATTTGAAAGCGGCTGCGGTCGGCTCAGGACCAATTTGATCTATGCCTGAAGAATCGAAACAAACCGTGCTCGTGGTAGATGATCACGAGGCTGTGCGAAAACAGCTTTTCTGGGCGCTGGAAGAAAAATATCGTGTTCTCCAGGCGAATTCGCGCCATCAAGCCCTTCAGCTTCTCGAGGCCGAACCGATTGACGTGGTGCTTTGCGATCTGCGCATGCCACCAGTTGAATCGGACATCAGCGAGGGGCTGGCCATTCTTGAAGCGTCGCGCAAACTCAACCCGTTGCTGCCGGTCATAGTCATCACAGGTGACGAAGACCGGGAGACGGCGCTCAAGGTCGTACAGCGAGGCGCTTACGATCTTTTCCATAAACCGTTCAACATCGACGAAGTCGAGATCATCGTCCGTCGCGCGGCCAACCATTACTCCCTGGAGCTGGACAACCTCAACCTGCGCAATGAGCTTGGCAAAGCCGGCTGGCAGGGGGGGATAGTCGGATCGAGTCCGGCGCTTCGCCGAGTCACCGACCAGGCGCGCTCCGTCGCCGTAACCACCGCGACCGTCCTGATCACCGGCGAATCGGGGACGGGCAAAGAGATGCTGGCCCAGTTCATTCACAACATCAGCCCTCGCGCTCGCGCCCCCTTTGTCGCCTGCAACATTGCGGCGCTGCCCGAAAGCCTGGTCGAATCGGAGCTTTTCGGACACGAAAAGGGCGCGTTCACAGGCGCCAACACGCGCCGTCAAGGTCGTTTTGAATTGGCCGACGGCGGGACTCTTTTTCTGGACGAGATTGGCGAATTGTCGCCGGCCATGCAGGTGAAATTGCTGCGCGTGTTGCAGGAAAGACAATTTGAACGCCTGGGCGGGAAACAGCCGATCGCTGTGGACATTCGCGTCATCGCGGCGACCAATCGCGATCTGGAACAGATGGTCGAAGCCAATCAATTCCGCCAAGATCTCTATTACCGCTTGAACGTCGTCAATCTGGAACTGCCTCCGCTCCGCGAACGCCCCGACGATATTCCAATTCTGGCCACCCATTTTGCGGCGAAAGCCGCCGCGAAACACAACAGGGCGACGCCGACCTTCACTCCCGCCTCCGTCAACAGCCTGCTGGCTTACCGCTGGCCGGGCAACATCCGTGAACTCGAAAACGTGATCGAGCGCGCCGTGGTGATCACTGATTCTCCCGTGTTGGATGAAAGCCTTCTGCCGGAGAAAGTAGTCAGCCAGGCCAACAGCGTACAAAACATGCCCGCGCCGCCGGCCGTCCCGCAGTTGGAACTCCAAGACGGCCTGCTGCCTCCCGACCTTTCGTTCGAGACTGCCATCCAGAATTTCAAACGCCAACTGGTGCGGCAGGCCCTGCGCGAATGCAACGGCTTGAGAACGGAGGCCGCGCATCGGCTCAAGATCAGCCGTCAATATTTACACCGTTTGATAAATGAATTGAATGTCGAGGGATAAGAGGAATGGGCCGTGTAAGGCTCGAACCCACGACCCGTTGATTATTTCCCTTCGTTTCTATCTCGGCATGCGTAGTTCAATAGAGCCTCTCCGACAGAGCCGGGAACCGCTTCCATCCAATCAAGATTTTTTTCTATTTTCTCAGTGCCGTCCTTGTAAAGCCAGATTCTGATTCTGTACGCTCGTCGCTTGCAATCGTATTCATCGACGGCTTCCTTACTGGGCGCCGCATCGCCAATCTGCTGTCTAATAGCTAGTTTGGGATACTTGGCGCTTTCCGCGTCTGTAAATCTATAGCAATCTCTCGCATGGACGATGGTTATTTCTCCGGTCTTCTTATCTGTTATAGAGCAAATGTATTGCCATAAAGGCTCATCCTGCGCTCTTGACAATAAGCAGGTCGCGAACACTGCCAAAGCCATCAATAGAATCTGAGTCAATCTTTTCATTTCCAAACTCCTTCCGCGTCGAAGCTCGCGGTCTATTTGTGGCGTCCGTAGAGGTTGCCTGTGCGCGTGTTTCAATAGTGTAAGCTTTTGTGTTTCGGTCCTAATGGTTCCAATCTACGACTCTGTGTGAAAGGCAAACGCGCGAATCATAATCGACTCGCATGGAGAGTCAATAGCTGGTCGAAAAAACAAGAGCCAGGGCGACCAACCCCGGCTCTTGCTTTTGCAGCGCATGAGAACCTGTTTCCTATACTTATTCCCGGACATCCTTCAGATCGCCTTGTTCTATCAGCGAAGACATATCGAAGGATGTTTTCTCAGAGCTGAGCGCATTGAGCGGCAGCCGGATCTCCAGATCATCGATCATCGCGCAGGTCGTTTCCTTGCAGGCTTGACCATTGATCGTGATGATAGCCTCCTTCGCCTTGCCACTTCGTTGGATCTTTACGGCGAAGAGCGCCGTGCCTTCGAATCCCCAGGTGAACCAGTTGATCTCGGGCTGTGACAAATCCTTCGGCGGCGATTGCCGCCATTTCCCAGCGGTTCTCAGGCCGCCACTGAGTACAATTCGAGTCGACTTCTCGATTCCGAGAAGGGGCTCGCTGGCCTTTTTCTTCGCGCGTTCGAGGTTGTCGAGCGCATAACTGTGCCAGCCCGGCTCGTGCGTGACTTCGACCAGCAGCGTATCGCCCGCCAGCTTTGCGCGATAGGATGCGACTTTCAGATTCCGCCGCCGGGCCTCGACCGGCGGCGACCATCCGTCATTCACTGGTTTCGTTTGCTCTTGAGCCGGAGGTTTGGCCAATGATGCGCTCGGCTGTGTCGAGAATGTCGTCACAGACTGCATCAGGATCATCACCAGCAACACCGATAAAGCTCGTTTTGCTTGTCGCTCATTCATTTGTTTCTGCCCGGGTTACTTTTGCGGTAGAAAAGACGATAGGTATTCTGCTTAATCTGCGTCGGTTTGCCGTCGCGGAGCAAATCCAGAGTGATTGTATCTCCGGCTTTCTTTGTCAATTTGATGTAACGCTCGACGTTTTGCGTCAGCCCG
>Ga0126377_10000612_pt1 | contig 21926 bp, 19 predicted proteins | sample PanSoiMetPlot_22_FD_92647 | JGI IMG/M metagenome (GOLD analysis project Ga0126377, IMG submission 92647) | Tropical forest soil microbial communities from Panama - MetaG Plot_22 | ecosystem: Environmental > Terrestrial > Soil > Tropical forest > Bulk soil | place: Panama | collected 2016-02-17 | reverse complement strand
GATGGTGTTGCGGCGCTCGACGACGCGGTGCACGTGACCAAGCGATTTCAGCAGGGCAGCGCGCTCGACGGTGAGCTTCATGAGGGGACCACGCTCGAACGATGGGACCGATCCGCGCCCGCGGGGGCGCCACTCCAGGCCCGGCGCGATGCGCCGGGGCCTGAAAGTGACGCGGTGAGGCGATTTCGGCAAGGGCAGGGGCCGCCAGGGGCGGTTTTTTTACCCAGGCGATTTGGAGCGGGAAAGACGGCCGGGCGGGGTCGCCCGCTGGCCGTCCTACTCCTGCAGCAGGCGCTTGAGCAGTTCGATCTCCTCGGCCAGCGTCGAGTCGCTGTCCACCAGCCCTTCGATCTTGCGCACTGCGTGCAGCACGGTGGTGTGGTCGCGCCCGCCGAAGCGCCGGCCGATCTCCGGCAGCGAGCGCAGCGTCAGCGTCTTGGCCAGGTACATGGCGATCTGGCGCGGGCGCACGACGTTGGCGGTGCGGCGCGACGACAGGAGGTCGGCGCGGCTGACGTTGTATTGGCGCGCCACGGTGCGCTGGATGTCCTCGATCTTGACCCGCTTGGGCTCCTGCGGCCGCACCAAGTCGCGCACCGCGCGCTCGGCCATGTCCATGGTCACGGGGGCGCCGTTGAGCTTGTTGTGGGCGAGCAGGCGATTGAGTGCGCCGTCGAGGTCGCGGCCGTTGTGGGTGACCGTGTGGGCAATGAAGGCGAGCACCGGCGCCGGCACGTCGAAGCCCTGATGATGCAGCCGCGCCGCGGCGACGCGCGCCTCCAGAATTTTCAGGCGCAGTTCCTCTTCGAGCGAGCCCATTTCCACCACCAGACCGCCCGCCAGCCGCGAACGCACGCGGTCATCCAGGCTTTCGAGGTCGCCGGGTGGCCGGTCGGCGGCAATCACCACCTGCCGTCCGGCATCGATCAGGGCGTTGAGCGTGTGGCAGAACTCCGCCTGGGTCGATTTGCCCTGCAGGAACTGCAGATCGTCGATCACCAGGACGTCGATGCCGCGCAGCGATTCCTTGAAGGCGAGCGCCGTCTGCGTCTTCAGCGCCGACACGAAGCCGTACATGAATTTCTCGGCCGTGAGATAGAGCACCTTGCGCTCGCCCCCGGCATTGCCGGTCCAGGCGATGGCCTGCAGCAGGTGGGTCTTGCCCAGGCCGACGCCGGCATGGACGTAGAGCGGATTGAACATCACCGGGTCGCGGCGGCGCGCCTGCGCCACCTGCTTGGCCGCCGCGTGCGCCAGCGTATTGGAGCGGCCGACCGCGAACGTATCGAAAGTGAGCCGCGGGTCGAGCGGCGAGCCGCCCAGCGCCTCGTGGGCGGTGGCGACCGGCGCCACCACGGCGCGGCCGACCGGCTCCTTGCGATGCTCGGGCAGCGGCTCGACCGGCTGCTCCGGCTTGCTTTTCGGTATCGACGCGCGCACCGGCGACCGCACCACCAGGTCGACGCGGCGGACGGAAAACTGCTCGGCCTGCCAGCAGAACAGAATGCGGTCGACATAGTGCGCCTGGATCCAGCTCTTGAGGAATCGTGTCGGCACCGAGAACCGGACCGTGTCGCCGTCGACGCCCATCAGGTCCATGCTGGCGAACCAGCTCGAGAAGATGTCGTCGCCGACGATCGTGCGCAGCTGCTTTTTCACCCGTGCCCAGCGGTCCTGATCGCCACACTCGCCGTCGCGCGCCGAGACGGCCGACGGGTTGGTCTGGGTGGCGGCGCCGGGCAGCCTGACGGCGCGCTCGTGAGCTTCGTACAATTTCAACATGTAGTTGCTCCGGAGGATGCAGATCTCGTTTCCGGCGACGCGATGGCCGCCCGTGGCCGCCCGCGGCGGCCAGCCTTCGGATTGCGCAGTTGGGGAAACGACGGCGGGCTTAGGCGCCTGGGGGCGCTTGCTGCCCGCGCGACCGGGGCATGACGGAGACGGAATCAGGTCGATGCACGTCCGCACTCTGCTGCGCCGCGGCAGGCGGGACGCGAAATCCTTGCAACGAAATCGTCATGCTGCACCCTGGTCCATCGCGACCCCCCACGCGACGGGTTTCATTTCCCCTGTTTTTATAGTTTCTATGAAAGACGGGACGCGACGCCACTCAGGCGGCGGACAACTGCAAAGCTCAGGGAAAGGTTTAAACGGGATGTTGCCGTAGAACTACTTACAGAGCGGGCGTTCCATCAGCAGAAATACTAACGCATTACTTGAACACGCCGCCACAGGTCTTAGACACTACGTACAACCCCCTCCTGAAACCTCCGGTCCGCCGAAACTGGTTAACAATAACATACCATGACCGACCTGCAACGGCTTTTGCCGAGGGTCATGTACCCGACCTTCAATGAACGCCGCTATGTGATATCACGGCGCCGTGAGCACACGCGGACAAGAGACTGAATCCGTAAATGGAATCGGCCGCGCAACACGCGCCCGGCGGGTCACAATCTGGTCTTTACGGCCGGGGACGGAGAGCAAAGTGTGACACAGGAGTGACAGGGTGAAATCAAAGTCCCTCTTGTTGCATTCCATGCAAGTATTTGTTTTTGTGCGATGTTTTTTGAGCAAAACACGCGGGTAGCCCCCAGCCGCATGATCCCGACCAAGCCCCCGTGAGGCGGCCGTCAGGGCATTGATGGCACGTTTGCGAAGAGTCCGTGATGGTTTTGCAACAGTTCTGTGGCTATGAGGCGACAGACGTGCGGCGTCAAACTTCATCCAAAATGACAACGCGATGCTGATCTGCAACGGCCGCAATGGTGCCGGGATGCCGTCGCGGCCAGCGCTGCGGCGGCGCTCAGGCGCCGAGCTTGGCGACCCGCTGGGTTAGACGTGAAACCTTGCGGCTGGCCATGTGCTTGTGCACCACGCCCTTCTGGGCGGCACGCATGATGATCGGCTCGGCCTGCTTGAGCGCCGCCAGGGCGGCGTCGCGGTTGCCCGCCGTGATCGCCTCCTCAACCTTGCGCACGAAGGTGCGCAGGTGCGACCGGCGCGCCTTGTTGACCTCGGTGCGGCGCGCGATCTTGCGCGCGGCTTTTTTGGCGGACTTGGTATTCGCCATCTCGGTTCCACTGCGTCACGGACGCTTCCCGTCCGGCGCCCATTCACGGTCATGAAAAGCAAGCGCCGGCGAGCCGTCTCGCCGCCGGCGCACGCTTATAGTCAGGCGGCCGAACCGCGTCAACGCGGCGGCCGGCGGAATCAGGCGACGCGCTTGGCCCGCACGCCGTCATAGCCAGCGACCGCCAGCGCCCGATCGGCGGCCGAGAATGCGGTAAGGGGCGGCATGACCCGCGCCCAGGCGGGGTCGCCATGGATGTGGCCGAGCAGCGCCTTGACGCCCGAAACCAGCGGCTTGCCGTCGAACAGGACGCGGATCGTCACGGCGGCCGAAAGTGCATCGGCATCGCGGTCGCGCCAGGCGCGCGCGCACAGATCGGCGTTGAGGTTGGCGGTGGCCGAGATGCAGCCGGCGAACGCCCCGCTGCGCGCCTCGAGCAGGGCCGCCTCGGTCGACGGGAACACGGCGAAATCGGCCGCCACCGCCGCCGCCTCGCGCGCGTACGCCATGTTGCCGGACGAATCCTTCAGCCCGACGATCCGTTTGCCGAACGCCTGACGCAGCCGGCGGATCAGGGCGATCGGCCACGGCAGGCCGGAATTGGCCGGGAAATGGTAGAGATAGATGGGAATCGGCCGCTCGGCCGTCCCGTCGACCAGTGCCGCCACGAAATTGAACAGGCCATCGTCGGGCACGCCCTTGTAGTAGAACGGCGGCAGTACCAGGGCACCGGCAAACCCGAGATCGGCGGCATGGCGCGTCAGCACCAGCGCATCGGCGAGAGCTGCCGCGCCGGTGCCGACCATCAGCCGCTCGAGCGGCAGACCCGCCTGCGCGTAGGCGCTCATCACGGCCTTGCGCTGGTCGAGCGAGAACGATGTCGCTTCCCCCGTGGTGCCAAGCACGTTGAGCCCGTCGCAGCCATTGTCGAGAAGGTGGCGCGCAAGCTTGACCGAGCGCGCCGCATCCGGTCCGCCCTTGTCGTCGACCGCGGTCGCGATCGCCGCAATGACACCGGACAGGGAAGATTCTCTTGCCATCTCGTTCTCCCGGGGCGGCGTCTCAGCCGCCGACATTGAAGGCGGCCAGCGCCGCCATGTTGACGAGGTCGGAATCCTTGGCCGACAAGTTGACGATCTGCACTGGCTTGTCGAGGCCGACCAGCAGCGGTCCAATCACGGTGGCGCCGCCCAGTTCCTGCAGCAGCTTGGTGGAGATCGATGCCGAGTGGAATGCCGGCATTATGAGCACGTTGGCCGGACCCGACAGGCGGCAGAACGGGTAAGCCGCCATGAGGTTGGGATTGAGCGCCACATCGGCCGACATTTCGCCGTCGTATTCGAAGTCGACGCGGCGCTGGTCGAGCAGGCGCACCGCGCCCTGCACGTGGGCGGTGCGCTCACCCGGCGGATGGCCGAAGGTCGAGAAGGCGAGCAGCGCCAGGCGCGGCTCGTAGCCGAGGCGGCGCGCGACGCCGGCCGCCTCGATGGCGATTTCGGCCAGCACCTCGGCGCTCGGCATCTCGGTGACGGCGGTGTCGGCGACCAGCACGGTGCGCCCGCGCGCGAGCACCAGCGAGACGCCGATCAGGCGGTGGCCCGGCTTTGTGTCGATGCAATGCGTGACCTCGCCCAGCGCAAGGGAGAAATTGCGCGTCACACCGGTCACCATGGCGTCGACGTCACCCAGCGCCACCATGCAGGCGGCGAAATGGTTGCGATCCTGGTTGACCAGGCGCTGGCAGTCGCGGATGAGGTAGCCCTGGCGCTGCAGCCGTTCGTACAGGTAGGCGGCATAGTCCGGATTGCGTCGCGACAGCCGCGCGTTGATGATCTCGATGCCTTGTCCGAGCTCGACGCCGAGATTTTTCGCGGTCTCGCGCACGCGCTCCTCGCGTCCGACCAGGAAGGCGGTGCCGAGGCCCTGCTGCATGAAGCTCGCGGCCGCGCGGATGACCTGCTCCTCTTCGCCCTCCGCGAACACGACGCTCTTGGGCGATCGATGCAGGCGGTCGAACACCCGCTGCAGCACGCCGGCCACCGGATCGCGCCGCGAACGCAGCTGATGCGTATACCCGTCCATGTCGACAATCGGACGGCGCGCCACGCCGGTGTCCATAGCCGCCTTGGCCACCGCCGGCGGCACATAGGAGATGAGCCGCGGATCGAACGGTACCGGGATGATGTAGTCGGAGCCATATTTGGGCCGCATGCCGTACGCCGCCGCCACCTCATCGGGCACGTCTTCGCGCGCGAGGTCGGCGAGCGCCCGTGCCGCTGCGATCTTCATCTCCATGTTGATGGTGGTGGCGCGCACGTCGAGGGCGCCGCGGAAGATGTATGGGAAGCCGAGCACGTTGTTGATCTGGTTCGGATAGTCGGAGCGGCCGGTCGCCATGATGGCGTCGTGGCGGATGGCGGCGACCTCCTCCACCGTGATCTCGGGGTCCGGATTGGCCATGGCGAAGATGATCGGCTTGGCGGACATCGACTTCGCCATGTCCTGGGTCATGGCGCCCCTCACCGACAGCCCGAAGAACACGTCGGCGCCGTCGAGCGCCTCGGCCAGCGTGCGCGCCTTGGTCTTGACTGCATAGCCCGACTTCCACTGGTTCATGCCGTCCTTGCGACCCTCGTAGATCACGCCCTTGGTGTCGCACAGGATGAGGTTCTCGGGCTTGAAGCCGATGGCGCGCAGGAGCTCGAGGCAGGCGATGCCGGCAGCGCCGGCGCCGTTGCACACGAGCTTGGTCGTCTGGATCTCGCGTCCGGTCAGGTGCAGCGCATTGATGAGCCCGGCGGCGGCGATGATCGCCGTGCCATGCTGGTCGTCGTGGAACACCGGGATGTCGAGCATCTCGCGCAGGCGCTGCTCGATGATGAAGCATTCCGGCGCTTTGATATCCTCCAGGTTGATGCCCCCCCAGCTCTTGCCCAGCACCTTGATGGCATTGATGAACTCGTCCGGATCCTCGGTGGAGACTTCGAGGTCGATGGAATCGATGTCGGCAAAGCGCTTGAACAGTACCGCCTTGCCTTCCATCACCGGCTTGGCGGCGAGCGCGCCGCGGTTGCCGAGGCCAAGAATGGCGGTGCCGTTGGTGATGACGGCGACGAAATTGCCCTTGGTGGTGTAGTCGAAGGCGCGGCTTTCATCGTCCGCAATGGCCAGCACCGGCACGGCGACGCCGGGCGAATAGGCCAGCGACAGGTCGCGCTGTGTCGCCATCGGCTTGGTGGCCACGACTTCCAGCTTGCCCGGACGGCCCTGGCTGTGGAACTGCAGCGCTTCCTGGTCGGTGAATTGCGGTCGTTCGCGGCCGGATTTCGGGGACATTGCGGCTCCTGCTCGGCACTCGGCCGGACCGCGAACATTAGCGGAGCAGATGTCGCCGACTCAAGGACGCGGACGGCATGGCGGCAGCGCTGCGCGTTGGGCGCGGAGCCCGGCGGTCAGCTGCCGCAGGGTTCGGGTCGAACATCAGGATTTCGCATTCGTGGTCAGCTCCGTCGGTTTCGCTGCGCTTTCCCGCTTCATCCTGCTCTTCGCGGCGCTCTACGCAGCGTTCGGCGTGGCGTCGCCGTTCCTCCCGGCGTTTCTGGGCGCGCGCGGCCTGCCGCCGGAACAGATCGGCCTGGTGCTGGCGAGCGGCACCGCCGTGCGCCTGGTCTCCGGCCCGGCGATGGGCCGGCTCGCTGATCGCCTCGCCGCGTTGCGCGGCGTGCTCGCCGTGTGCGGTGTGCTCGCGGCGCTTGCCGCGCTCGGCTATTTGCCCGCCAACGGCTTCGCGCTCCTGTTCGCGGTCGGCCTGTGGCATGCGGCGGCGTTGGCGCCGATCACAACGCTTGCCGATGCGCTTGCGTTGCGCGCAGCAGCGCACCAGCAGGGCGGCTTCGAATATGGCTGGGTGCGCGGCGCCGGCTCGGCCGCGTTCATCATCGGTTCGGTCGTGGCGGGACAAGCCGTCGGCCTGTCCGGATTGAGCATGATTTTTCCGCTGCAGGCGGGACTGCTCGGCGTTGCGGCCTGCTGCGCCATGCTTGTCCCCGATTCCGCCAGCCGCGGCACCGGCGCGCTCGACCGTGTCGAGGCTGGCTCGGCGCTGCGCGCGCTGTTTGCCTTGCCGCACTTCCGGCCACTGGTGGCGATTGCTGCGCTCGTGCTCGGCAGTCATGCCATGCACGACGCCTTTGCCGTGATCCGCTGGAGCGCCGCCGGCATCGGCCCCGGCACCGCCGGCGTGCTGTGGTCGGAGGCCGTGGCGGCCGAGGTCATCGTGTTCTTTCTCGTCGGGCCGGCGCTGCTCAATCGGCTCGGCCCGGCGCGTGCCATGGCGCTCGCTACCGCCGCCGGCGCGCTGCGCTGGAGCCTGATGGCGCTCACCGCCGATATCGTGGCGCTGGCGCTGATCCAGCCGCTGCATGGATTGACCTTTGCCCTGCTGCACCTTGCCTGCATGCGCGTCCTCGGCCGCATCGTGCCGCCCGGCCTCGCCGCAACCGCGCAGGCCGTCTACGGGACGCTCGCCGTCGGAGCGGCGACGGCCGCGCTCACGTTTGTCTCCGGCCTGATTTATGCCCGCCTGGAGGCGCAAGCCTTCTGGGTGATGGCGGTCCTGTGCGCGATCGCCGTGCCGATCACGCGCGCGCTGCGAACTTTTGCGCCCTGAAACCGGTCAGGCGGACTACGGGCCTCGCGTCAGCGAGCGCAATAACGCCTTATTTACCATACATGCCTCAAACCTCGGGCAAAGGCGTAGGCGAGGGCTTGATGCTGCGGGGACTGGCCGGGCTGACGATGCTGGGGACCGCGGCGGCCGTGGCTGCCTGGGTGACGGTAGGCGGCTTTGGCCCCGGCGTGACCGAGGCGATGGTTGCTGGCGAATCGATCGTCGCTAAGACGTCCTACACGCTTGCCAGCGCGCCCGCCGAAGACGAGGCCTCGGTCCCTGCGCCGGTTGCCGCCGCCATCCCGGACGCCGCCATCGTCGATGCCTCGCTCCTGAGCCCCTACCCGATGGTCGCGGCCGTGCGTGCGCCCGAGCCGATCGCCCAGGCTGACACGCTGGTGTCCGCTTCGCTGCGGCCGGCGGTCGAAGCGGCCGACGGGCCCGCGGCGGCGGTTCCGGCTGCCGCGCCGCCTTCCGCCGCCGCCAGGAAGCCGATCGTCGTGCCGCGCCTCGAGCGCGACGGAACGCTCAGCCTGACGCAGATCGCCCAGATCAAGGCTGCGCTCAATCTCTCGCCCGACCAGGAGCAATATTGGAAACCGGTCGAGGCCGAGCTGCGCAGCATCGTCCGCCAGCTCGCGGCTCAGAAAGCGAGCGGGCGCAAGCCAACGCTCGCGCTCGACGCCAACGAGGCGCAGCGGCTCTACTTGGCCGCCGGCCCGCTCATCATGAGCCTGCGCGAGGATCAGAAGCGCGAGGCGCGCCGGCTCGCCCGCGCCATGGGCCTGGAGCAGGTGGCATCGCTCATCTGAGCCGGCGCGCGCCATGCGCCACCTCTGATCGTTTCTCCATCTCGCGGTGACTGCTGGTGTTGCACGCGGCATACCCGCTTGCTGCGCCGACGTTGATGCGTTCCAGGCCCGCCGCTAAGGTCGGCGCCAGCTACGATGGTTGTTGCCATTGGCGGCCGGGAGAATGTCTCGATGCGCGACGTGTTGTGGCGAAGCTTTTTGGCGCTGGCGGCCCTCATCCTGTCGGCCGCCGCCGCGCAGGCGCTCGACAAGGTGCGGGTTGGCAAGGCGGTTCCCAACTCCTTCGCGTTTGCCGGCGTCGAGGTCGGCATCGAGGCCAAGCTGTTCGAGCAGGAGGGACTCGAGCTCGAAGTCTCGGCCTTTCGCGGGGACGCGCAGCTCCAGCAGGCGCTGACCGCCGGCAGCGTCGATATCGGCTTTGGGTCGGGCCCTGGCATGGGCTTTCGCGCCAAGGGCGTGCCCGCGGTCGCGGTCGCCGCCATGTACGGGCCGCCCGCCAACCTGGCGCTGCTGGTGCTGGCCAATTCTCCGATCAAGTCGGTGAGCGACCTCAAGGGCAAGCGCATCGGCGTCACCACGCCGGGCTCGCTGACCGACTGGCTGGTGCGCGAGCTGTCGCGCCAGCAGGGCTGGGGCAGCAACGGCATCCAGATCGCGCCGCTCGGCCAGATGCAGGCGCGCCTCGCCGCCATGGACCGCGGCGAGCTCGACGGCACCGTGCAGGAGGCTGCCAACGGCTACGAGCTGGAGGAGACCGGGCGCACGCGCAACCTGCTGCTGTTCGGCGACATCGCCAAACACTTTTATACGCATGTCATCTTCGCCACCAACGACATGGTCGACAACCGCACCGACCTGGTCCGAAAATTTCTGCGCGGCTGGTTCAGGACGGTGCGGTTCATGAAGGCCAACCGCGATCCCACCATCAAGACGGCCGGACGCACCATCGAGGTGCGCGCCAGCGTCATGCCGAAGGTCTACGATACGCAGATCGCCAGTTTCTCCGACGACGGAGCGTGGGACTTGGCGGCGCTCGACGTGATCCGTCATTCGCTCAACGAGCTCGGCATCCTCAACCGCGTGCCGGACGCGAAGGAGCTCTATACCGACAAGTTCGTTCCCGTCAGGTTCTGAAATTCCGAATCTTGCATGACGAGCGTCGTCACCCATCGCCGCGCCCGGCTGGCCGAAGCCATGCGGCAGGCCGGCCTCGACGTGCTCGTTCTTGCCGGCAATGCCTGGCAGAACGATTACCTGCGCTACGCCACCGATTTCGCCATCCTGGAAGGGCAGGGCCTCGCGGTCGCGCGCCACGATGGCGAGATCGTTCTCTATGTCGACAGTTTTTTGGAAGCCGAGCGCGCCGCCGTCGAATGCGCCGGCATCGAGGTGGTGCATGCGCCCGATCTCCCCGGCGCGCTCGACGATGCGCTGAACCGCCTGCGCAACCGGCGCATCGGCGGTGCGCCCTATCGCCTGCTGCCGCGCCGCATTGCGGCGCGCGCCAAGGATCTCGGCCTGTCCGACGAGACGGCGTTCCTCGACGCTCTGCTCATGGCCAAGCTCCCGGCCGAACTCGATGCCATGCGCCGCGCCGCGCGGCTCGCCGACGACGGCTACGCCGTGTTTCTGAAAGCGGCGCGCCCGGGCCGCGCCGACTACGAGCTGGTGGCCGAGATCGAGGCGTTCTGTCGCGGCAACGGCGTCGACGACAATTTCCAGATCATCGGCGTCGGCGGGCCCGAGGTGCGCGGCATGGCGCCGCCCAGCGGCAAGCGCCTCAAGGCCGGCGACCTGGTGACAACGGAGCTGACGCCGTGCGTGGACGGCTACTATTGCCAGATCTGCCGCACGCTGGTCGTCGGCACGCCCACCGCCGAGCAGCACGCCGCACATGCGCTCTACCGCGATGCCATGGAGGCCGGCATCGCCACGGTGCGCGACGGCGTCACTGCGGCCGATATCGCGCGGGCGGAAAACGACGTGTTCCGCCGGCACGGCCTCGGCGACTATGTCACCAGCGAATACACACGCGTGCGCGGTCATGGCATGGGGCTGTTCGCTGACAGCAAGCCGCATCTCCTGGAGAACGTGACCACGCGCATCGACGCCGGCATGGCGCTGATCGTGCATCCCAACACCTATCATCCAGTGGTGGGCTACATGGTCCTGGGCGACGCGCTGATCGTCACCAACGACGGCTGCGAAGTGCTGACCAGGATGCCGCGCGAGCTGTTCTCCGTGCCGGCCTAGAGCATGACCCCGAATGGTGGGTACCGGTTTTCGGAAGAGGTCATGCTCCAACTATAAAAGGCGAACATGCGCCGCGGCCTGATGGGATGGAATGCGGAGGAGCTGCCGCTCGCGGTGCTGCAGGACCGTACCGCGCGGCTGCAGGCCGCCATGCAGCAGCATGGCCTGCAGGCAATGCTGCTCTACACCAACCTGGTGCGGCCGAGCGCCGTCACCTGGCTCACCGGCTTTACGCCCTATTGGTCGGAGGGGCTTTTGCTGGTCGCCCGCCACGGCGCGCCGACCTTCGCCACCGCGCTGTCGAAACGCGTGGCCAATTGGATCCGATCGGTGAGCCCGCTTGGCGAGATCGTCAATGGGCCGCGTCCCGGCACGGTTTTGGGGCAGCGCGTGGCCGCCGATGCGTCGGTGCGGCGCGTCGGCATCGTCGAGCTCGATGCGCTCCCGTCCGGCTCCTATGACGATTTTGCCGCGGCCGCGCCGGCAGTCGAGCTCATCGATGCGACGGCGTTGTTTTCCGAGGTGCGGCGCGGCGCCGATGAAGCCGAGCGGCGCCTGCTCGCGCGCGCCGACGCCATCGCGGCCGCCGCGCTGGAAGAGGTCGACGGCGCCGGCACCGCCGATGCCGGATCGGTTGCCGGTCAGGTCGAAAAGCACGCGCGGCTCGCCGGCGCCGAGGAGGTCTATATCACGGTCGCGCCCGATCTCAGGGCCGACCGGCGCATGATCCGCGCGTCGCCCTCGCTCGCGCTCGGCGATGTCTATGGGCTGCGTGTCTCGCTGGCCTACAAGGGTTGCTGGATTCGCCGCGCCCGCACTTTCGCCAGCGATCAGCGCGCATCCGCGCGCCCGGATGCGTGGTTTGCCAACCTCGTGCAGGCGATCGCGCCGGGCCGGCCGCTCGCCGAGCAGATCGCGGCGCAGGTCCGGCCGCTCGGGGCCGAGCTCGAAAACTGGATGGCGGAGAGCTGCGTCGGCAGCTATCCGCTGCAGGTTGTCGCTTCGTCGCACCTGCCGGGCGGCCGCGCACCTGTGGAGGGCGACTTCACGGTGCTGACCATCGCGTTGACGGCCGGCGGCGTGCCGTGGCTCGGTACCGCGCCGCTGATCGTCGGCGGGCGATTGTGACGACCGGCACACAGACCGCTTCTGAAAAATTTTCTTGCTGGTTGTCGGAACACCATGCGCCCATTCGTCCTGCGGTCGTCGCAACTGGCGACGGGGTCAGCGACAGGAGGGTTCGATGACAGCTACGACCAAGGCCGCGGCGGGTGAATGCAGCGTCGTCACGGTGGAGCGGCGGCTCGCGGCCGTCATCAGGGCGCTCGTTCCGATGCCGGACATTCCGAAGACGGAGCGAACCTTGCGGGCAAAGCTCGACGCCGCTATCGCGACGCTGGACGTGGGGCCTCTGGGCAATGCCTTCACGCTCTGGCACCCGCCGGTCGATGGCCGGCTCGACATGCAGCCGGGCATCTTGGTGTCGCGGACATTCGCCCCGGTCGGCGAGGTGCTGTCGTCGGCGCTGCCGGCCGGCCGTGCCGCGCATCTCCTGCTGGTCGGACCTTACGACGGCCTTCCGGCCGCGTGGGCAAGGCTGTTCGGCTGGTGCGCCGAGCAGCGGCTCGCGCTCGCCGGCATCAACTGGCAGGTCTATGCGGAGGACGATCCGGCGCAGCCCGAGACCTCGCTCTACGCCTTGCTGGCGTGAGGTGGCATGTAGGGCGGGCAAAGGCGCGCTGGCACGCGCATCATCAACACGTCATGCGGTTGAGTCGCGCCGTGCCCACCGTGCGGCCTCGCAAATAGCGGTGGGCACGCGGCGCTTCGCGCCGCTTTGCCCACCCTACGGAATGAGCACGATCTTGCCGAAATGCGCGTTGGCGCGCATGTGCGCCTGCGCTTCCACCGCCTGGTCAAGCGTGAAGCTGCGATCGACCGGCAGCCTCAGCTTGCCGGCGCTCACGGCGTCCCACAGGTCGGCGGTCATGCGGCGCATGATCTCGCGCACCTCGTCCAACGTGCGGGTGCGGAACGTCACACCGACATAGTCGATGCGCCGAAGCGCATGCAGGTCGAAGTCGAACTCGGCCTTCTGTCCGCCCAGGCGTCCGACGTTGACGATGCGGCCGCGCAGCGCTGTCGCCCGCATGGCGGCGCGCACGGTCGCACCCGACACCATGTCGACGATCACGTTGACGCCTTTCCCGTCGGTCGCCTTGAGCACCTGGTCGGGCCAGGCCGCGTCGCGCGTGTCGATGGCAAGATCGGCGCCGAAATCATTCAGCCGCTGCCGCCGGGCGTCGTTGGTCGACGAGCCGATCACCGGGCTTGCGCCCTTGAGCCAGGCGATCTGCAAGCCCATCAGGCCGACGCCCGAGCTGGCGCCCTGGATCAGCACGCTGTCGCCCGCCGCCATGCGGCCGTGGGTGATCAGCGCGTCGTGCATGGTGATGAGCGCGATCGGCAGCACGGCGGCATCGGCGAAGCCGATGCCGGCCGGCATCGCCATGGTGCGCCCAACATCGGCCACCGCGTACTCGGCATAGCCGCCGGCGCCGGAGCACACCACGCGGTCGCCGGCCTTGAAATGGCGCACCTCGCCGCCGGCCTCCACCACCTCGCCGGCCCATTCGAGCCCGACGGTGGCCCCCGCCTGGCCATGGCCGCCGGCGCCCCGCGCCGCCGACAGGTCGGCGCGGTTGAGCCCGGCGGCGCGCACCTTCACCAGCACCTCGTGCGGCTTGGGCCGCGGCTGCGGTACGTCGCGCAATTCCAATCCGTTCGGGGTGCCGACGGCAGCCTTCATGACGTCCTCGCTTTCAGGATGCGCAACGCTAGCCCACGGCCCGCGCCTTGACGCTGTCCCACCACGGGCAGACGCCGGGCGCCAGCTCGTGATTGCCCTCCATCACCTGCATCGGCCGGCGGTATCCTTCGCGAGCCAACTTGAGCCGCAGATCGCGCGCCCTGGCACGGTCACCAGGCGACAGCCAGATACGCTCGTGCCCCCACATGCTCGGGCCTTCGTTGCGCTGCGAGGCCTGCCAGGTGGCAGGATCGATGCTGCGGCCGCCCCAGCCGTATTCCACCATGAAGCCCGACGGCGTCTGCGTGTAGAACGATGTGAGGAAGTCGCTGGTATGGCGGCCGAGCGTGACCGCAAGCCGGCCTTCCTCCGCCATGGCCAGGTCGTAGCCCTGGCCGACGTCGTCAAAGCTGAACAGCTCCATCATCACGTGGTGGACGGCATTGCGGCCGGTCTGGATGAACGCGATGCTGTGATGGCGCGGATTGATGTGCAGGAAGAACGCGGTGAACGGGTGGAAGTAGTAGTCGCTCAGGCGGAAGCCGAGCACGTCCCGATAGAACGGCATGACGTCGTCGACGTTCTGCGCGTGCAGCACCACATGGCCGAGGCCGAGCGGCCCGGTGCGGAAGCCGGAGATCGAGCGGCCCGGCCGGAACGGCTCCGATGTCGTCTCGGCGCCGTGAAAAATCTCCAGTCGGTTGCCCACCGGATCATGAAGGATGATCAGGTCCTCGACACGCCGCTCGTCGGCCAGCGCCCGCGGGCCGCGCGCCACGGCGACCTCGTGCTGCTCGAGCTTTGCCGCGAGCGCATCGAGCGCGGCGCCGTCGGACACTTCCCAGCCGAAGAAGCCGATGCCCTCGCCGCCGTCCGCATCCACGATGATGCGCTGCTTGCGATCGTCCATGCGGAACGCCAAGCTCGAGCGGCTCCTGTCGATGCGCTGCAGGCCGAGCAGGCCGGTGCCGTACCGCCTCCAGTCGTCGAGCGCCCTGGCGCGAATGCCGACGTATCCCAAGGCCTCGACGCTCATGTCGTATCCTTCTGATCGCGCTTGCCGCCAGTCTAGCGTTCCACGGCGTAGTCGGCCACTGCACGTATCCTTATAGTTTAGCTTCCGTAGCCCGCATAGTTTAGCTTCCCTAGCCCGCATGGAGCGCAGCGAAATGCGGCGCGGCCTATCCCGGATTTCGCTTCGCTTCATCCGAGCTACAAGGTGACCATGCGAACCACGCCGCCATTCCGTGCCGACCACGTCGGCAGCCTGATCCGGCCCGACAATCTCATCGCCGCGCGGCAGGCGGCCGAGCGCAACGAGCTGGCGGCGGCCGAGCTCAAGCGCATCCAGGAGGCGGCGATCCACGACGTGGTGCGGCTGCAGGAGGAGGTCGGGCTCAAGGTCGCGACCGACGGCGAGTTCAACCGCGGCTCGTGGCAGCGCGACTTCCTGCTCCGGCTCGACAACGTTGAGCTCATCCCGTCGCGGCTGACCGTGCGGTTCCATTCCGCCACCGGCACGCGCGACCACAGCCCGCCCTCGCTGAGAGTGACAGGCCGGCTGGGCCGCCCCGGCGGCATTTTTGTCGACGACTTCCGCTTCCTGCGCTCGGTGGCGCGCGCCGAGCCGAAGGTGACGATTCCCTCGCCCACCGTGCTGCATTTCCGTGGCGGACGCGATGCCATCGACCGGGCGGCCTATCCGGACATGCAGGAGTTCTACGCCGACCTGGCGCGCGTCTATGCCGAGGAAATTTCTGATCTCGCGGCGGCAGGCTGCCGCTATCTGCAGATCGACGAAGTCAACCTCGCCTATCTGTGCGACCCGGCCTTGCGCCAGGCGGTGGTGCAGATCGGGGAAGACCCCGACGCGCTGCCGCAGACCTATGCGAAGCTGTTGAACGACGCCATCGCCGGCCGGCCGCGCGACATGAAAGTGTGCCTCCACCTGTGCCGCGGCAATTTCGCCGGCGCGTGGATTGCCGAGGGCGGCTATGACCCCATTGCGGATCTGCTGTTCAATGCCATCGACGTCGACGGCTATTTTCTGGAATACGATTCGCCCCGCGCCGGCGGCTTTGCGCCGCTGCGCTTTCTCCCCAAGGGCAAGATCGCGGTGCTGGGGCTCGTCACCACCAAGAGCCGCGAACTCGAGAGTGCCGACGCGCTCAAGCGGCGCATCGACGAGGCCGGCCGCCACACCCCGCTCGAGCAGCTTGCCTTGAGCCCGCAGTGCGGCTTCTCCAGCGGCATCGGCGGCCACGCCATGTCGGTCGCGGAGGAGGTCGCCAAGCTCCGCCTGGTGGTCAGCGTCGCATGCGACGTGTGGGGCGCGGCGTAATCCCGCAGCATGCCAATATGCGCAGCGACGCCACTTGATCCATCCTCCCCCGCAGGGGGAGGGTGGCCGAGCGCAGCGAGGCCGGGTGGAGTCAACAGTCGCAATCATGCATAGAAGTAACCCCACCCGGTCGGCCTTCGGCCGACCACCCTCCCCTTTCAGGGGAGGGATGAGCAAGCTGGCCACCCGAGCTCAGTAGCGCAGCGAGGCGACAACGCTGCTACAACACGGCGCATGCCTGACTTTACCGCCGACGAGATCGAAAGCGGCCGAAAACTATTCGCCGGCGACTGGCGCTTCGTGGCGGCGGCCGGCACCTGGGCCGTGCTGCCGCCCATGCAGGGGATCGAGATCGCCTTTGCGGGCCGCTCCAATGTCGGCAAGTCGAGCCTGATCAACGCGCTCACCGGCCGCAAGAGCCTTGCGCGCACGTCGCATACGCCGGGCCGCACCCAGGAGCTGATCTTCTTCGCGGGCGACCGCATGACGCTGGTCGACATGCCGGGCTACGGCTATGCCGCCACGGCCAAGAGCAAGGTGAAGGCGTGGACGGATCTGATTCACGCCTTCCTGCGCGGCCGCCAAAACCTCGCGCGCGTCTACCTGCTCATCGACGCGCGCCACGGCCTCAAGGAGACCGATCATCCCGTGCTTGCGACGCTCGATCAGGCAGCGGTGAGCTACCAGGTGGTGCTCACCAAGGCCGATCAGGCGAAGGCGGCGGAGCTCGGCGCGCGCGTCGCCGAAACCCGGGCGGCGCTGCAAAAACATGCCGCCGCCTATCCGGAGGTCCTGGTCACGTCGGCGCGCACCGGCGGCGGCATTCCCGAACTGCGGGCGGCGGTCGAGCGGTTGTTGACCGAGCATGCCTGAGCCTCTTTCGTTTGCACATGCCGGCGGCTAGAACACGGCGCCCGCGTGCGCGCGCCACGCCATAACGAAGCCAGGACCGCATGGACGTCTCGCCCTTCGACAAGGCCCGGATCCTCTCGGAAGCGCTGCCCCACATGCAGCAATATGACGAGGAGACCGTGGTGGTGAAATACGGCGGCCACGCCATGGGCGAGGAGCAGATGGCGCGCGATTTCGCGCGCGACATCGTGCTGCTCGAGCAGCTCGCCATCAACCCGGTGGTGGTGCATGGCGGCGGTCCGCAGATCGGCGCCATGCTGGAGCGGCTCGGCATCCGCTCGCGGTTCGCCGACGGCCTGCGCATCACCGACGCCAATACGGTCGAGGTGGTCGAGATGGTGTTAGCCGGCTCGATCAACAAGCAGCTCGTCGGCTTCATCAATGGAGCTGGCGGCAAGGCGATCGGGCTTACCGGCAAGGACGGCAACCTGGTGCGCGCGCGCAAGCTCAGCCGCACCATGGTGGATCCGCAATCGGCCATCGAGCGCATCGTCGACTTGGGCTTCGTTGGCGAACCCGAAAAGGTCGACGTCACGGTGCTCACCCAGATTCTCGGGCGCGAGATCATTCCGGTGCTGGCACCGATCGCCAGCGGCCCCGACAGCGTGACCTATAACGTCAATGCCGACACCTTTGCCGGCGCCATCGCCGGCGCTCTCAAGGCCAAGCGGCTGATCTTCCTCACCGACGTGCCGGGCGTGCTCGACAAGTCGAAACAGCTGATCCAGGACATGTCGGTCGACCAGGCCCGCCACCTCATTGCCGACGGCACCATCTCGGGCGGCATGATCCCCAAGGTCGAGACCTGCATCGAAGCGCTGGATCTCGGCGTCGAAGGCGTCGTCATCCTCGACGGCAAGGTACCGCACGCCGTCCTGCTGGAGCTCCTCACCGACCATGGCGCCGGGACATTGATTCACCGCTGATTCGCGCGCACATCTGCGCCGATGCGAATCGCGTCGCTCCATATGGGATTGGCCGCCCTGGCGCTCCTGGTCGGGCCAGCCCGCGCTGACCTGCAATTGTGCAACCGCGCGAGCTATGTGGTCGAGGCGGCGATCGGCATCGAGGACAAGGGCTCGGCCGCCACCCGCGGCTGGTTCCGCCTCGACCCCGGCCAATGCCGCCCGGTGATGCAGGGCAAGATCGAGGCCGAGCGCGTCTATGTCCATGCCCGCGCTATGCCGGTCTATGGCGCCCTGCCCACCGCGCAGGCCGGCCACGCGGACTTGTGCATCGCCGAAGGGACCTTCCTCATCGCCGGCGCGCGCCACTGCACCAAGCCGGAGCAGCGGCTCGTCCGTTTCACCGAGGTGAAGCCGACCGAGAGCGAGCAGGGTCTCACCGCCAGCCTCAGCGAGGAAGACGACTACACGCCCGAGCAGGCGCGCCTGGCCGGCATCCAGCGGCTTCTCGTCCTCGGCGGCTACGACGCCAACCCGATCGACGGCATTGAAGGCAAGAAGACCGAGACCGCGCTGGCGCAGTTCCTCAAGGACCGCGGCCTGCCGAGCGATGCCGCGCGGGCGCCGGCCTTCTTCGACATCCTGATGCATTCGGTGAAGCAGGGGGAGGGCATCGGCTTCGCCTGGTGCAACGAGACCTCCCACACCGTGATGGCGGCGTTCGGCATCGATGACAGGGGCGCGGTCGTCACCCGCGGCTGGTACCGCATCGAGGCGGGCAAGTGCCTCAAACCCGACGTGTCCGGCAAGCCGCGCCGGCTCTACAGTTTCGCCGAGGCGGTCGACGCCAACGGCCAGGTGATCAAGCGCGCCGACAAGCCGCTGGCGTGGGGCGGCGCCGCGACGCTGTGCACCCGCAACGTCAAGTTCGAACTCAGCGATCACAAGGACTGCGCCGCCGGCGGCCTCACTGCCACCGGCTTTGTCGCCATCGACCTGGCTGGCCGCCCCGGCGCCACCGTGCGCTTCCGCGAGTGAGCGCATGTCGTCGGTATCCGGTCCCACGCGCCCATCCCCGCGCCAGTTCGAGCATGTCGAGACCTGGGTGTTCGACCTCGACAACACGCTCTATCCGCATCACCTCAATCTCTGGCAGCAGGTGGACGAGCGCATTCGCGACTACATCGCCCGTTTCCTCGACGTCACCCACGAGGAAGCCTTCCGGGTGCAGAAGGATTACTACCGGCGCTACGGCACCTCGATGCGCGGGCTGATGACCGAGCACGGGATGCAGGCCGACGATTTTCTCGAATTCGTGCACCAGATCGATCACTCCCCGCTCCAGCCGAACCCCGGGCTTGGCGCCGCGTTAGAGCGGCTTGGCGGTCGCAAGCTCATCCTCACCAACGGCACCCGCCAGCACGCCGATGCCGTGATGCGGCGGCTGGCCATCCATGAGCACTTCGAGGACGTGTTCGACATCATTGCGGCCGAGCTCGAGCCCAAACCGCTGGCGCAGACCTACGACCGCTTCCTCACCCGTCACGGCGTCGATCCGACCAAAGCGGCGATGTTCGAGGATCTGGCGCGCAATCTCGAAACGCCGCACGCGCTCGGCATGACCACCGTGTTGGTGGTGCCGGAAGGCACGCGCGAAGTGTTCCGCGAGGACTGGGAGCTGGCCGGCCGCGACGCGCCGCACGTCGACCACGTCACCGACGATCTCGTCGGCTTCCTGCAACGGCTGGCAGCGCCCTAGCTTCTAGGCGACCGCGAACAGCTGCGTCATCACGGCGCCGATTCCCAGGCTGACGATGCCGGCACCGATCAGGCGCATGTTCGCATGCTGTCCGCCGCCTTGCGGTGCCAGCCGGCGCGCAACCATCATCGCCGCCAGTGCGATGATGGTCTGGATGACGGCGAACCCGGCGAAATAGGCACCGAGCGGCGCCCGCTCCGCGCCCACGATCGACTCGCCGAGCGCATAGCCATGCAGCAGGCCGGCGACCAGGAACAAGCCGAGGACCACGAGTTCCGGCAGCGCGCGCCGCAGGACCAGCAGCGCCCCGAGCGCAATCACCGACAGTGCGACCAGCAATTCGGCGGCCGGAACGTTCGCTTCCCGCACATGCAGTGCCGCGCCCGCAATCTGGGCCAGCACGTAACCAATGACCAGCGCCGGGCCGAGCCGATGCACCGACGCCAGGACACCGACCGCGACGACCGCGGCCAGGTGATCGGCGCCGATGATCGCATGGCCCAACCCGGACAGCAGGCCCTCGGTGAAGCTCGACGGCAGCTTCCCGCCCATGACGTGGTGCGCCAGGGCGGGATGTGCCGTCACCACGAACCAGGCGCACAAGATGGAGCCGAAAAACCACAGCGACCGCAGGCGCACGATATCCTCCCTCATGCCGCAGGCCGGAAGTGTAGCGCATTCCATGGTGGGGCCGCAGCAACCTGGGCGCACCAGTTGACAGGCCCTTCGGCGTTCGCGACTTAGGGCCTCCGGGAGGGCTTGATGTCACATGCCGAGCTTGCGCGCACGATCGATGCCGCTTTCGAGAACCGCAACGATATCGGCCCCACGACCGCCGGACCCGTGCGCGAGGCGGTCGAGGCGGCGCTCGACCTGCTCGACCGCGGCGCCGCGCGCGTGGCCGAGAGGGACGCCGATGGCAAATGGCGCGTCAATCAATGGCTCAAGAAGGCGGTGCTGCTGTCGTTCCGTCTCAACGACATGGACGTCATCCCGGGCGGTCCCGGCCATGCCGCGTGGTGGGACAAGGTGCCGTTGAAATTCGCCGGCTGGGGCGACAACCACTTTCGCGCCGCCGGCTTCCGCGCCGTGCCGGGTTCGTTCGTGCGCCGCCCCGCCTATATCGCGCCCGGCGTTGTGCTGATGCCGTCCTTCGTCAATCTCGGCGCCTATGTGGACTCAGGCACCATGGTGGATACCTGGGCGACGGTGGGCTCGTGCGCCCAGATCGGTCGCAACTGCCACATCTCGGGCGGCGCCGGCATCGGCGGTGTGCTCGAGCCGTTGCAGGCGAGCCCGGTGATCGTGGAGGACAATTGCTTCATCGGCGCGCGTGCGGAAGTGGCGGAAGGCGTGGTGGTGCGCGAAGGCTCGGTCCTGTCCATGGGCGTCTATCTCGGGGCGTCGACGAAAATCGTCGACCGCGACAGCGGGAAAGTGCTGCAGGGCGAGGTGCCGCCTTACTCGGTCGTGGTGTCCGGCACGCTGCCGGGCAAGCCGATGGTGGACGGATCGCCCGGTCCCGGCCTCTACTGCGCCGTGATCGTCAAGCGCGTGGACGAGCGCACGCGCGCGAAAACCTCGATCAACGAGCTGCTGCGGGATTGATCATGCCGGCCGATCCCGTCGCCATTGCTCGCGATCTCGTACGCTGCCGCTCGGTCACGCCGGCGGAAGGCGGTGCGCTGGAATTTCTCGACGGCGTGCTGCGCGCCGCCGGCTTCACGGTGCAGCGGCCGAAATTCGCCGAACCGGGCACGGCGGAAATCGAGAACCTTTACGCACGCATCGGCACGCAAGGCCCGCACCTGGTGTTTGCCGGCCACACCGACGTGGTGCCGCCGGGCGACGAGGCCGCCTGGACCCACGCGCCCTTCGCCGGCGAGATTCACGACGGCGTGCTGTTCGGCCGCGGCGCCGTCGACATGAAGGGCGGCGTCGCCTGCTTCGTGGCGGCGGCGCTCGATTATCTTGACGCTGTCGGCGGCAAGCCGCGCGGCTCGGTCTCGTTCCTCATCACCGGCGACGAGGAGGACATCGCGGTCAACGGCACGGTCAAACTGCTCAAATGGGCGGCCGAGCGCGGCGAGACTTTTGACCACTGCATTCTCGGCGAGCCGACCAGCGCGCAGGCGCTGGGCGACGTGATCAAGATCGGGCGGCGCGGCTCGCTCAATGGCACGCTCACGGTCAACGGCAAGCAGGGCCACGTCGCATATCCGGATCGTGCCGACAACCCGATCCGCAGCATCGTGCGCATCATGAGCGCGCTCATGGCCGAGCCGCTCGACCAGGGCAGCGCGCATTTCGATCCGTCCAACCTCGAGTTCACTTCGATCGATGTGGGCAATCGCACCGTCAACGTGATCCCGGCCGAGGTGCGCGCGCGCTTC
>Ga0126377_10000611_pt1 | contig 21961 bp, 15 predicted proteins | sample PanSoiMetPlot_22_FD_92647 | JGI IMG/M metagenome (GOLD analysis project Ga0126377, IMG submission 92647) | Tropical forest soil microbial communities from Panama - MetaG Plot_22 | ecosystem: Environmental > Terrestrial > Soil > Tropical forest > Bulk soil | place: Panama | collected 2016-02-17 | reverse complement strand
TCGTGGCGCTGCCGGTCGCGGTCGCGCCCGCGGCGCTCGCGCGGCCCGACCTCAAGCAGTACACCGCCGACGTGCTCGTCACCCTGACGATCCTGGCGCTGGTCGCGGCGGTGGAGACACGCTGGACCACCGGGCGGCTGGTGGCGCTGGCGGCCGTCGCCGGCGGCTGCGCCCTGATCAGCCACGCGACCGCGTTCGCCGCGCTGGCCGCGTTCCTGGCGCTCGGGCTGCGCCAGCTCGCCGAGCGCCGCTGGCGGCGCCTGCGCGCGCTCGCGGCCGTAGGGCTCGCGGCCGCCGCGGTCCAGGCGGCCGTCTACCTGGCGTTCACCGCCGCCGGCAACAACCCCCGCCTGCAGACCTGGTGGGCGGAGTACTACGTCCCGCTCGACCGCGGCCCCGGCGCGGCGCTGTCGTTCGTCGGCGAGCGGCTGGTCATGGGCCTGGAGCGGGCGGGCTTCGGCGCCTGGCCGCTGGCGCTGGCGCTGGTCGCGCTGGGGGCGGTCGGGCTGTGGCGGGCGGGCTGCCGGGCGGTGGCGCTGTTCCCCGCGGTCCTGACCGCGGCGCTGACCGCCGCCGGCGCGACCCGCCGCTACCCGCTGCTCGAGCAGCGCACGAGCCTCTTCCACGCGGTCCTGCTCACGTTCTACGCGGCCGCCGGGGTCGCGGCCGCGGTCGCCTGGCTGCTCGCGCGCCGGCGCACCGCGGCGCTCGCGCCGGTGGCGCTGGCCGGCGCCGCCCTGCTGCTGGTCCCGGCCGCGACCCACCCGACCCGGACGATGCCGACGCTGGGCGCGCGCGAGCAGGTCCAGTTCGTCCTCCACGACCGCCGCCCCGGCGACGCCGTCGTGGTCAACCACGGCGCGCAGTACGGGTTCGCGTACTACTGGCCGGACCATCCGGCGTTCGTCCCCGCCGTGGCGGACACGGCCGTGCGCTACAGCGTCGCCTACCCCGGCCGGCCCGACCTCGTGGTCGCCTACGGCAGGGACGACCGGTCGATCGACGGCGCGCTCGCGGCGGCGGTGCGCAGCGGGGCGCAGCGGGTGTGGATCGTGCTCGGGTACAGCGGCGCCGAGGGCATCAACCAGTGGGCCTCGCTGGGGGCGCGCTACGGGCGCGTGCGGGCCCCCAGCCCGCACAACCGCCTGCCGCTGCTGCTGACCGTGGACCCGCGGGCGCGGGCGGCGGCGGGCGGCTGAGCCGCCGGCGGAGGGGTGCGGGGGGTCACGCGCGCGCCGGGTCGCCGCGCTGGCGGTGGATCGCCTCGGCGCGCGCCAGCCGGGACTCCCGCCGGATCTTCGCCTCCGCCTGGCGGCGGCGCTCCACGTCGGTCTCGGGGACCAGCGGCGGCACCGGCCGCGGCCGCGAGCGCTCGTCCAGGGCGACGTACACCAGGTAGGCCGAGGAGGTGTGCGTGGTCCGTCCGGTCACCAGCTCCTCGGCCTCGACGCGGACGCCGACCTCCATGGAGGTGCGGCCGACGTCGTTGACGCACGCCTTGACGACCACGACGTCGCCGACCTGCACCGGGTGCAGGAAGCTCAGCTCGTCCAGGGCCACGGTCACCACCGGCCCGGCCGCGTGCCGCCCGGCGGCGATCCCCGCGGCGGTGTCGATCAGCTTCATGATCTCGCCGCCGTGGACGTTGCCGAGGACGTTGACCTGGGCCAGCTCCATCACCTGCGACAGGACCACCATCGACTCGCGCGGGTGCCTGCGGGCCGGCGCGGCCCGCGCGCCCCGGGCGGCCAGGCGCCTGCCGCGCTCCTGCAACCGGCCGGCCGCGTCCGCGGCCCTGCTCCCCTGCCCCATGGCCCGCTCGCTCCTCCACCCGGCGTACCGCTGTCCGCCGCAACTGTAGCCAGCCGACCCGCTAGCATGTGCGCCCGGCGGGGGGGACGCGATCGACCGCCGGCCGCGGTCGGCCGGCGCTGGAGGTGCGCGATCGGCGACCTGCGCGTCGGCCTGCTCGGCTACGGCTACTGGGGCCCCAACCTCGCCCGCAACCTGCACCTGCGCCTCGGGCAGGGGTGGGTCGCCTGCGCCGACCCCGACCCCGTTCGCCGCGCCGAGGTCGCCCACCGCTACCCGTGGGTGCGCACGGTCGCGGGGGCCGGGGAGCTGCTCGACGGCGGGTCGGTGGACGCGGTGGTGATCGCGACCCCCGCGCGCACGCACGCCCCCCTGGTCCGCCAGGCGCTCGCCGCCGGCCGGCACGTCCTGGTGGAGAAGCCGCTGGCGCTGTCGACCGCCGACGCGGTGGCGTGCGCCGAGCAGGCCGCCGCCGCCGGGCGGGTGCTGATGGTCGGCCACACGTTCGAGTACAACCCGGCGGTGGCCAGGATGCGGGCGCTGCTGGGCGAGGGCGACCTGGGCGACCTGTACTACCTGCACGCCCAGCGCGTGAACCTCGGCCGCATCCAGCGCGACATCAACGCGCTGTGGTCGATCGCGCCGCACGACGTCTCCATCGCCAACTTCCTGGTCGGCTCGCCGCCGCTGTGGGCCGCGGCGCGCGGGGCGCGCTACCTGCACACCGACGTCGAGGACGTGGTGTTCGCGACCTTCGGGTACGAGGGCGGGGTGCTCGCCCACGTGCACGCGTCCTGGCTGGACCCCTCCAAGCTGCGCCGCACGACCGTGGTCGGCTCGCGCCGGATGGTCGTCTACGACGAGCTGGACTCCGAGGCCAAGCTGCGCGTCTACGACAAGGGCGCCGAGCCGGTGCAGCAGGGCGGGTTCGGCGAGTACCAGTTCCGCGTGCGCTCGGGCGACCTGCACGTGCCGCGGGTGGACCTGACCGAGCCGCTGGCGATCGAGCTGGACCACTTCCTGGAGTGCGTGCGCGCGGGCGCGCGCCCGCGCACCGACGCGTGGAACGGCGTGCGCGTGGTGGCCGCGCTGGAGGCCGCGCAGCAGTCGCTGGACAAGGGCGGCATCCCCGTGGACGTGCTCCCGCACGCCCGCGCGCGCTGACGCGCGCGGCACCCCGACCGAAAGGAGGCGCTGATCGAGGAGGACCCCGTCGACCGGCAGGTCCCGCTCGTCGACCTGCGCGCGGCCTACGCGGCGCAGCGGCCGGCGATCGACGCGGCGCTCGCCGAGGTCCTGACGGGCGCGAACCTGGTCATGGGGCCGCAGGTCGCCGAGTTCGAGGCGGCGTTCGCGCGCTTCTGCGGCACGGCGCGGGCCGTCGGGGTCGCCTCGGGCACCGCCGCGCTGCACCTCGGGCTGCTCGCGCTCGGCGTCGGGCCCGGCGACGACGTCCTGACCGTCCCGCACACGTTCGCCGCGACCGCCGAGGCGATCGTCCACGCGGGCGCGCGACCCCGCCTGGTCGACGTCGACGACGCCACCGGCGGGATGGACCCCGCCGCGCTCGCCGGCGCCCTCGGCGGCGCCGCGCGGGCCGCCGCGATCGTCCCCGTCCACCTCTACGGGCTGCCCGCCGACATGGGCGCGATCCTGCGGCTGGCCGCGGACGCGGGCCTGCCGGTGCTGGAGGACGCGGCCCAGGCGCACGGCGCCGCCGCCGCCCTCGGCGCGGGCACGCCGCCGCGGCCCGCGGGCAGCCTGGGCGCGCTCGGCGCGTTCAGCTTCTACCCCGCCAAGAACCTCGGGGCGCTCGGCGACGCCGGGGCGGTCGTGACCGACGACCCCGCCCTGGCCGACCGGGTGGCGCGCCTGCGCGACCACGGCCGCGCGGCAAAGCACGACCACGCGGAGGTCGGCTACGGCGAGCGCCTGGACACCCTGCAGGCCGCCGTGCTGCTGGTCCGCCTCGCCCGCCTGGAGGGCGCCAACGCGGCGCGGTCCCGGCTCGCCGGGCGCTACGACCGGCTGCTGGCGGGCGCCGGGGACCTGCGCCTGCCGGCCCGGCCGGCGGGACGCCGCCCGGCCTGGCACCTGTACGTGGTCCGCACCGCCCGGCGCGACGCGCTCGCCGCGCACCTGCGCGCCCGCGGGATCGCCACCGGCGTCCACTACCCCGTCCCGCTGCACCTGCAGCCCGCGTTCGCGCATCTCGGGTACGCTCGGGGCGACTTCCCGGTCGCCGAGGCGTGGGCCGCCCGGTGCCTGTCGCTCCCGCTCTACCCGGAGCTGACACCGGCCCGGCAGGACCGCGTGGCGGCGGCCGTCCACGACTTCTTCGGAGCTGGCGGATGAGCGACAGGGCGGCCGGCGGGCAGGGCGGCCCGGACCCGCGCCCGGCCGCCGTCGCGGCCGGCGCGGCGGCCGAGGGCCCGGTCCCGGAGGGCCCGGTCCCGGAGGGCCTGGTCTCGGTGGTGGTCCCGGCGCACGACGAGGAGCGCACCGTCGCGCGCTTCGTGGAGCGGACCGCCAAGGCGTTCGCGGCCATCGGGCGGCCCTGGGAGCTGGTGTACGTCGACGACGGCTCCACCGACCGGACCGTCGAGGAGGTCCGCGCCGCCGCCGCGGCCGAGCCGCGGGTGCGGCTGGTCCGCCAGCGCCGCAACCTCGGGCTCACCGAGGCCCTCAACCGCGGGTTCCGCGAGGCGCGCGGCGACGTGATCGTGTTCCTCCCCGCCGACCTCGAGTCCGACCCCCAGGCCGACATCCCGCTGCTGCTCGCCAAGCTCGACGAGGGCTACGACGTGGTGTCCGGCTGGCGGCAGGGGCGGCGCGACGGCAAGCGCCACGCCAGCCGCCTGGCCAACCGGGCCTGCAAGCTGCTGTTCGGGCTGGACGTGCACGACATGAACTGGATCAAGGCGTTCCGCCGCGAGGTCACCGACGCGCTCGCGCTGCGCTCCTCCTGGCACCGCTACATCCTGGTGCTGGCCAAGGACGAGGGCTGGCGCATCGGAGAGGTCAAGGTCGGCTACGCCCCGCGGCAGGCGGGCCGGTCCAAGTTCGGCTTCTCGCGCCTGCCGGTCTCCCTGGCCGACGTCGTCACCTTGAAGTTCCTGCTGGCGTTCCAGCGCAAGCCGATGCTGTTCTTCGGCGCGATCGGCGCGGCGCTGCTGGCCTCCAGCGGCCTGCTCGGCGTCTACCTCGGCTGGCTGTGGTTCTCCAGCCACACCCAGCGCCGGCCGCTGCTGATCCTCGCCGGGGTGGTCGCGCTCGCCGGGCTGCTGGTGCTGCTGGTGGGGTTCCTGGCCGAGCTGGTGGTGAACGTCGCCGAGCGGGTGACCCGCCTGGAGCAGCGGCTGGATGCCGCCGCCCGGCGCCGGCCGGACGGGCCGGGCGGCCCGGCGTGAGCGCGGGCGCGTGACCGGGGGCGCGCGCGCCGGCGCGGTCGTCGAGGAGGCCGGGGCCGCGGCCGGGGCGGCCGGGTCCGCGCCGGGACGCCGCCGGCTCGGCTGGTGGCTCGGGGTGGCGCTGGCCGCGGCGGCCGTCTGGGCGCTGCTGTCCTGGCCGCTGGCGCTGCACCCGGGCGGGCTGTGGTTCGTGGCCGGCGACCGCTCCACCGCGGGCCAGCCGCACTTCGCGACCCGGCCGGGGGCGTTCACCAGCGGCGACGTGCTCCAGAACGTGTTCATCGACTCGGTGATCGTGGACAACGCCCGGGCGCTGCGCGAGCCCTACCTCGACCTGCGCGAGGGCGCGGCCGGGCCGCGGCCGCTGCGGACCACCTCGCTGAACCTGCCGTGGACGGTCGTGGTGGGGCTGCTGTGGCCGCTGGCCGGCCTGGTGGCCGCCTACAACGCCACGCTCGCGCTCAGCACGGTCGCGACCGCGCTGGCCGCGTTCGGGCTGCTGCGCCGGCACACCCGCTGGCCTCTGCTGGCCGCCGCCGGGGCGCTGGTCTACGCCGCGAGCCCCAACCGGACGTTCCAGCTCTCGGCGCACTTCAACGCGGTCATGTGGTGGGCGTTCCCGGCCGCCTGCTGGGCCTTCGAGGTCATGGTCGACCGGTACCGGCGGGCGGCCGGCGGCGCGGAGGGTCCCCCGCCGCCGGACCCGCCGGACCCGGCGGACCCGCCGGAGCGGGCTGGCCGGGCGGGCCGGGCGGGCCGGGCGGGCCGGGTGGGCCGGGGGTGGGCCGGGCCGGCGCTGGCGCTGGCGGCGGTGGCGCTCACGGTGGCGCTCAGCGGCGAGTACCACCTGACGCTGTACCTGGCCGGGCTGCTGACGTTCCTCGCCGCCTTCGAGGTCGGGCGCGCGCTGCTCGCCCGGCGGCGGCCGCCGTGGGGGCCGGTGGCGGCCGCGCTCGCCGTGGTCGGCGTCGCGACCGGGTACGTCCTGGTCGTGTTCGCGCGGGTCTTCCGCGGCACGGTCGGCGGCGGCAACGGCCGCTGGCAGGAGGTCGTGCTGTACGCGCCGGGCAGCCTGGCCGCGCTGGTCCGCAAGGAGCTGGGCGAGGCGGGCGAGGGCATGGTGTACGTGGGCGCGCTGCTGCTGGCGGTCGCGCTCGCCGGCGCCGTGGTGACGGTCGCGCGCCGCGGCCGCGCCCTGCCGTACGCGCTTCTGCTGCCGCCGCTGGTGCTGCTCACCTTCGGGCCGACGGCGCGGATCGGCCCGCTCGACCCCTACCGGTTCGCGTTCGAGCACCTGCCGTTCCTGTCGTTCCAGCGGGTGCCGCAGCGGCTCATGGCCCTGACCGCGCTGGTCCTGGTCGTGCTCGCGGTCGCCGCCGGCGACCGGCTCGCCGGGCCGCTGCGGGCGGCGGCGGGCGCCGGGCGGGCCCGGCGGCTGGCCGCGGCGGCGCTGGCGCTGGCGACCGTCGCGGTGCTGGCGGACTACCGGGTGACCCGCAACGTGATCACGCCCGGCTACCGCGACAACCGGGTCGTGGCGGCGCTGCGGTCCGCCGGTGACCGCGCCGGGCCGGTGCTCGGGCTGCCGGCGCTCGGCAGGACCACCACCTGGAACTCGGCCACCACCTACCTGGCCGCGCTGTCGCGGCGGCGCACGCTGAACGCCTACAACCAGACCTGGGCGCCGTGGCTGGACGAGCGCCTGGCGCGGCTGGACCCGCTCAACCGGGGCCTCGCCGATCCCGCCGCGCTCGCGGTCCTGCGCCAGACCGGGACCCGCCAGGTGGTCGTGATCGACGAGCCGCGTGCGTTCCCCCCCGACGCCTGGCGCGGGACCGTCGCCGCGCTGGTCGCCTCCGGGCGCTTCCGCCTGGTGGCCGAGGACGGGCCGCTCGCGCTGCTGGAGCTGACCGGCTGACCCGCTCCGCCCGGGGCCGCGACGGGAGCGGGCCTGAACCCGCAGATCAGGCTGCCCGGCTCGCGCCGGGCCGGCGCGGGCACCTGGCCGGCGGCAGAGGCCCCGACGCTGGTCGCAGCCGCTCCGAGGAATTTTGGTAGTTGTTTCTACCGAGAGAATTCCGGCCGTTCCTCAGGCGAATTACGGAGTCCTCACGGCCTGCGCGCACAGGATAATCCGCTCCTGAACTTGCTGGCGCCCGTTCGAGGCGCCTCACCGGCCAATGAACCGAGGGTCTTCTGTGCGGCCTGTCCTCCGTGCCCTGCGCTCGCTTCCTGTCAGTTTTTTCAGGATCGTAGTGATCGTCCTGGTCATAACGCTGGCGATCAACGTCCTCGTCGCGACGTTGCGGACGTCGTCGAGCCGCGCGGCGACATTGGCGCCCGGTTTCCGGGAGACCATCGTCTGGTCCGGGTTGACGCAGCCGACCGCGATCGCCTTCGCCTCCGACGGGCGCGTGTTCGTCGCCGAGAAGCGCGGCGTCGTCAAGGTCTTCGACTCGCTCACCGACACGACGGCGGACGTCTTCGCCGACCTGCGCACCCAGGTCCACAACTACTGGGACCGCGGCATGCTGGGGCTCGCGCTGGACCCCGCGTTCCCGGCGCGGCCCTACGTCTACGTCCTGTACGCGCACGACGCGGTGATCGGCGGCACGGCGCCGCGGTGGGGCACGGCCGGCGCCAACTCCGACGTCTGCCCCGACCCCCCCGGCGCCACCAAGAACGGCTGCGTGATCAGCGCCCGCCTGTCGCGCCTGACCGCCGACGGCAACCGGATGCTCGGCGGCGAGGACGTGCTGATCGAGGACTGGTGCCAGCAGTTCCCGAGCCACACCACCGGCGACCTCGAGTTCGCCCCCGACGGGGCGCTGTACGTCACCGGCGGCGACGGCGCCAGCTTCGGCTTCGCCGACACCGGGCAGAACGGCAACCCCTGCGGCGACCCCAGCGGCCAGGGCGGCGCGCTGCGCAGCCAGGACCTGCGCACCAGCGGCGACCCTGTGACCCTCGACGGCTCGGTGCTGCGGGTGGACCCGGAGACGGGCGCGGGCATGCCCGGCAACCCGCTGGCCGCCAGCAGCGACCGCAACGCGCGCCGGATCGTCGCCCAGGGGCTGCGCAACCCCTTCCGCATGACGCTGCGGCCCGGCACCAACGAGCTGTGGGTCGGCGACGTCGGCTGGGCCACCTGGGAGGAGATCAACCGGCTGGTCAACCCGCGCGACACGACCATCGACAACTTCGGCTGGCCCTGCATGGAGGGCGCGGCGCCGCAGTCGGGCTACTCGGGCACCGGCATCTGCAAGGCGCTGTCCGGCACCACCCCGCCCTTCTTCACCTACAAGCACAAGGTCCCCGTCACGGCCGGCTCCTGCAGCGACAGCGGCGGCTCCTCCACCACCGGGCTGGCGTTCTACCAGGGCGGCAGCTTCCCGGCCGAGTACGACGGCGCGCTGTTCGCCGCCGACTACTCGCGCAAGTGCATCTACGCGCTGAAGCGCGGCGCCAACGGGCTGCCCGACCCCTCCAAGATCAGCATCTTCGCCGCGGCGGCCGCCGGTCCCGTGGACCTGGAGATCGGGCCGAACGGCGACCTGTTCTACGCCGACGTCAGCGGCGGCACCATCCGCCGCATCAGCTACCCCACCGGCAACCAGCCCCCGGTCGCCGCCGTGACCGCCACCCCGGAGATGGGGCCGGCGCCGCTGGACGTGACGCTCGACGCCGGCGCCTCGCGGGACCCCGAGGGCGGCACACTCACCTATGCCTGGGACCTGGACGCCGACGGGGCGTTCGACGACGCCACCGGCGTGCGGGTCCAGCGGACCCTGGCGGCCGGCACCTACCCCGTCGAGGTCCAGGTGAGCGACGCGCAGGGGGCGGTGGCCACCGACACGGTGGTCGTGCTGAGCGGCGACAGCCCGCCCGAGCCGCAGATCAGCGGTCCCGCCGAGGGGACCAGGTGGAGCGTCGGCGAGCGCGTCGCGTTCTCCGGCGGCGCCACCGACCCCGACGAGGGCACCATCCCGGCCAGCCGGCTGACGTGGGCGCTGGCGATGGAGCACTGCGACAGCCCGGGGTCCTGCCACGAGCACCTCATCCAGACCTGGGAGGGCGTCTCGTCCGGCAGCTTCACCGCGCCGGACCACGACTACCCCTCGTACCTGGAGCTGCGGCTGAGCGCCACCGACGCCGAGGGCGTGGTGCGCACGGTCACCCGTGACCTGCAGCCGCGCACCGCCCAGCTCGAGATCGCCAGCGAGCCGTCGGGCATGCGCGTGGTGGTCGACGGCCACGACGCCACCACCCCGGCCACCTCCACGGTCATCCTCGACTCCGAGCACTCGGTGTCGGCGCCCTCGCCGCAGACGCTCGGCGGGACCGCCTACGACTTCGCCGGCTGGTCGGACGGGGGCGCGGCGACCCACAACGTGACCGCGACCGGCGCCGGCGGGCCGCTCACCGCCACCTACCAGGTGCACCGCGCGGCCACCTCGCTGAGCCTCACGGCCACCCCGGCCAGCCGGGTGTGGGGCTCGGCGACCACGCTGATCACCCTGTCCGGCAAGCTGCTCGGCGACGGGAAGGCGATGGCGGACGCGCCGGTCGAGGCCCTCTCGCGCGTCGCCGGCACCAGCTCCTGGAACCACCTGGCCGACCTGCGCACCGACGCAGGCGGCGCGGTCAGCCTGGCCGGCCAGCGGCCCGGGCAGCCGACCGAGTACCAGCTCCGCTACGCGGGCACCGCGACGGCCAAGCCGGCCTCCAGCCCGGTGGTGCGCGTGAGCGTGCAGACCCGGGTGACCCTCACGGCCTCGGCCACCACGATCAGCAAGGGCTACACCGTGACCTTCAGCGGCCTGGTGACCCCGAACGGCGGGGGCGTCGTCCTGAAGCTGCAGCAGTGGGTGAGCGGCACGGGCTGGGTGACGACCACGCGCACCGCGACCGCCGACTCCTCCGGGGCCTACAGCATCGCCATCCGCCCCTCGGCGACGGCCGACTGGCGCATGGTCGCCAAGGCCCCGGGCCTGGACGAGGGCGCCACCCCGCGCGCCCACATCACGGTGAGCTGACGGCCCGCGGAGCGCCTGCCGGAGCCTTCCTGGGCGCCGCCGGCCGGCACGCCCTCGCGGCCGTCAGCCGGCGTCCCGAGGGTCAGGGGCGGCGCCGGCGTCGCGCGGCGACGCGGGGCCGGACCGGCCGGCGAGGGCGGTCGTGACGGCGGCGCCGACCAGCTCGGCGGCCATCATCCAGACGCGGGCGAGCACGGCGACCACGACGGCGACGGCGGCCGGCATCACGCTGCTGAGCACGATCACGAGCACCCCCTCGCGCACCCCGAGCCCGCCGGGCGTGACCAGGGACAGGAAGCCGGCGGCGTACGCGCCGGCGAAGCCGGCGACCGCGAGCGCCAGGTGCTGGCCGGCGGCCGGGTACACGCTCGCGGCGAACACGCCGAACGCCGCGCCCGCGACCAGCCAGTAGAGCACGTACCCGAGCGTGAGCCCCGCGGCCAGCGCGGGGCCGGGCATCACGTCGGCCAGGCGCACCCCGGGGTAGCGCGCGCGCAGCCGCCGCAGGAGCGGCCGCCTGGCGGCCAGCAGCAGCGCCGCGGCGGCGGCGACCGCGATCCCCACGCCCAGGGCCGACCGGCCGAGCCGGGCGCCCTGGGCGACCAGCACCGGCAGGCCGACGAGGACCGCGGTCCCCACCGAGAGCACCTGCGTGAGCGCCATGACCCCCAGGGTGACGCGGCGCGGCGCGCCGTCCCGGCGGCCCAGCTCGACCGCGCCCACGAAGCTCCAGACGTTCCCGGGCACGTAGCGGACAAGGTTGGCCAGGAACCAGATCCGCATCCCCCTGCGCAGCGGCAGCCCGGCCGCCGAGCGCAGCGCCACGGCCCAGAGCCCGGCGACGACCCCGAACGACGCCGCGAGGACGAGCGTGGCGAGCGCGGCGGTGGCCGGGTCGACCCGCCAGGCGGCGTCGGCCACCGACCGCCACCGCGCCGCGAGCGTGAGCGCGAAGCAGGCCGCGACCAGCACGACCGCGGCGGCCGGGAGCAGGCGGGCGGCCCGGCGGGGGGAATGGACGGGCTGGTTGCTGGACAACTGGCGAACGCTCCTGGTCGGGTGCCGGCTTCGGCGTGGGGCGGGACGCCCGTCCCGCGCGCCGGCGGGCCGGGAATGCCCCCAAAACTCTATTCGCCCTCGTCTCCGGGCGCGCCTGTGGAATGATCGAGCGCCTCGGGAGTTTTTGTTCGCTCGGGGCCCGAAGCTGCCCCGTCATGGTTTCGATTGGGCATCGCCCCACACTGATTGTTGCTTGACGCACGACATTCGATTACCTTGCGACGAACAACTGGACCCCGGCCCTGGTTTGCCACCCTGCCGAAGGAGGGACCCGCCCTGATGGCCGTCAAGGTCGTGCACGTCTCCGACATCTCCGGGAAAGAGGCCGAGAAGGAATCACTCGGCCAGCTGATCGTCCACGAGCACCCCGACTATGCCGACCTGCCCGTCACGCTCGAGGTGCTGCCCGACGAGGTCGAGGCGATGAAGGGCTCGGCACGATTTGTGAGCGTCGAGTGGATTCCGCCCGGTACCAGGCGGGGCGAACGCCTGACGATCGGGCTGGACGACTTCAACCTGCTGAGCGAGCCGGGACGCCTCGACTCGGCGATTCAGGATGCCCTCATCAGCAAGCACCAGAGCCGCAGGCAGACGGGTCCGAGCGGCAGGCGCCGGTCGCGGGCGCGGGTCGACTACGCCACCCTCGAGCACGCCGGCGAGCCGCATCGCGGGCGGATCACCGAGGCCGAGAAGGAGATCGTCCGGAACAACCTCGACGCGGTGAACAAGCGCCTGCGCGACGCCGGTCAGCGCGAGATCGACCCCGCCGACCAGACGATGCGCGAGCGCTACGGGCTCTAGATCCGCGCGGGCGGCGGCTCGTTGCCGCCTGGTTATCCGCCGTCCGGAGCTTTGCACGTGACTTGCGCGACCCGGATCGGTGCCGGATCCGCTTTGGGTCGGCACCGCTTCGGGGGATCTCACAAACACGCACCGTTGCCTGGAGCGTTCGGCGGTCTCCGCTGAACGCTCCTGCGGGCCGTCGCCGCGTCCACGCGTTCGCCCCCGCGCGTTCAGAACCTCCGCCTGCGACGTCCGGTGTTCCGCCATTCGAAACAAGGCGGGTCCGCTGTTTTCCGGCGGCGGTCACCGCGTGGGCGGGCTCGCAATCGCGGTCGACCGCGTCGCGTGCCCGATCAACCGGGCCGCGTGCCCGGCGGGCCGTCCGGGTCGTACTCGAGACCCAGCAGCGCGAGGTCGTCGCCCAGCTCCCCGTGCGCGTGCCGCTTGACGGCGGCGACCAGCTCGTCGAGCACGCCGTCCAGCTCCCGCTCGGCCAGCAGGCCCTCCAGCAGGCGCTGGTCGATGAACCGTCCCGCCGCGTCGCGCGCCTCGACCAGCCCGTCGGTGAAGCACACCAGCCGGTCCCCCGGCCGCAGCCGGCCGTGGCCCTCGGGGGCGCCGTCGCCCAGCCCGAGCGGCGCCCCGATGCGCGGCACCTGGGGCGCGACGCCGAGCGGCAGCGGGTGGCCGGCCGAGGCGATGGTCACGCGCCCGTCGACCTCGACCCGGCCGACCAGCGCCGTGATGAAGTCCTCGACGCCGCCCTCGCGGGCGACCAGCTGGTCCAGCCGCGCGAGGATCCGCTCCGCGCTCGTCCCCTCCCCCGCCAGGCTGCGGAACGCGCCCTTGAGCACGGCAGCGGCCGAGCTGGCCTCGAGCCCCTTGCCGCGCGCGTCGGCGACGATGAACGCGAGCGCGTCGTCGCCGACCTCCACGACGTCGTAGAAGTCCCCGCCGATGCGCGCCAGCGTGCTCGCGGACTCGTACCGGACCCGGATCCGGTAGCCGCGGGCCCAGGCGGGCGGCTCGGTCAGCACCAGGTCCACCATCCGCTGGAGCACCTCCGCCTGCGTCCGGGCGCGCTCGGAGCCGATGATCGCGCGGGCGCCCAGCCTGGCGAACCGGGCCGACGCCTCGAGGTCCTGGGCCGTGAGCCGCGGCACGCGCCGCCAGGCGAGCGCGAGCGCGCCGACCGTGCCCTGCTCCCCGGGCAGCGGCAGCCACAGCATGCAGGCCAGCCCCCGGGCGTCGAGCATGGTGGACTCCGGCGCGTCCCGGTCCCTGGCGCGCACGAACGCCGGCTGCGTGCCGTGGGCGGCCGGGAACGCCGCGGGCCCGAGGCGGCCGGGCATCGGCGGGACCGCGAGGCTGCGGTCGTCGCGCCACAGGGTCATGCGCTCGCCGTCCTGCCGGTACACGGCGGCCACGTCGGCCTCGAACAGCGCCCTCGCCGAGCGCGCGAGCAGCGCGTACGCCTCCTCCGGCTCGACCCCGGCGAGCAGGGAGCTGGCCAGCGAGATGGTGCTGCCGGCACGCTGGAGCGCCGACCGCTCGCGCGCCCACGCCCCCTGGGTGACCAGCCCGAACAGCGTCCCGAGCGCGACCAGCACCAGGCGCACCAGCTGCTGGCTCTCGGTGGCGACGTCGTGCAGCACGCCCAGCAGGAACCCGGCGAGCAGGGCGGCGAGCCCGCTCGCCGCGACGTGCGCGCGGCCCAGCAGGCGGCTGGCGAGGACCGGCGCGAGCACCAGGAAGGGCACGAGCGTGACCGGCTGGCTGAGGCGCACGTCGAGGACCACGACGATCACGATGGTCGCGTACGGGAGCAGCCACCCGGCGTGTGGCAGCCAGCCGAAGCGCGCGCGCAGTCCCCGCATCTCGAACCCGTCGCCTGCGGCCCTCCGCACGCCACCTCCCGGGTGAGCATTCGGAACCCGATCCCGCGCCTCCACGGGGGGGGACAACCTTGCCACGCACCTGGTTACGATGTCGCCTCCGGTGTCCGCGGAACGGCTCGGGAGGCGAGGTGGTCGTGATCCTCTGCGACAGCCTGCTCGACGGCCGGCAGGCCGAGGCGGGGGGCGGCGGCGGGTGACCGGCCCCGAAGCGAACCCCCCGCCCGTGCGATCGGCGCTGGACGGGCAGGTGATGGTCGTCACGCTGGACCGGCCGGAGGCGCTCAACGCGATCTCGACCGCGCTCGCCCGGGCGCTGGCGGTGGCGCTGGAGCCGCTGGGCACGCGGCCGGAGGTGCGCGCGGTGGTGCTGACCGGCGCCGGCGACCGCGCGTTCTGCGTCGGCGCCGACCTGAAGGAGCGGCACGGCTTCGCCGATCACGACTGGTTCGTCCAGCGAGAGGTGTTCCGCCGCGCGTTCGCAGCGCTGCGCCGCTGCCCGCTGCCGACGGTCGCGGCGGTGTTCGGCCACGCGCTCGGCGGCGGCGCCGAGCTGGCGCTCGCGTGCGACCTGGTGGTCGCCGCCGAGGACACGCGGATCGGCCTGCCGGAGGTCCGCCTCGGGCTGGTCCCGGCCGGCGGTGGCACGCAGCTGCTCGTGCGGCGGGTCGGGCGCGCGGCCGCCAAGGACCTCGTCCTCACCGGCCGCTCCGTGGACGCCGCCGGGGCCGAGCGGCTGGGGCTGGTCGACCGCGTGGTCCCCCGCGCGCAGGTCCACGCCGCCGCCACCGGGCTCGCGGCCGAGATCGCCGCGAACGCGCCGACCGCGGTGCGGCTGGCGAAGTGGGCGATCGACGTCGGCGGGGACCTCGCGCTCGAGGCCGGTCTGGAGCTGGAGGACCAGGCCTGGCGCCGGGCCGTCCTGAGCGACGACCGCCGCGAGGGGATCGCCGCCTGGAACGAGCGGCGCGACCCGGCCTGGCCCGACGCCTGACTGCCCGACGCCTGACTGCCCGACGCCTGACTGCCCGACGCCTGACTGAAGGTGTCCGCGATGCCTTCTGACCACGGGTGGACGCCCCCGAAGAGGGCATCGCGGACACCTTCACTGCGGCCGGACCGCCCCGCCGTCCCGGCCGGGCCCGTCAGGCCCGCTCGATCACCACGATCACCTGGCCGGCCGCCACGGTGTCCCCGCGGGCGGCGCGGACCTCGGCGACCGTCCCGGCCGACGGGGCGCGCAGCGGCGTCTCCATCTTCATCGCCTCGACGACCGCGAGGAGCTGGCCCGCCGCCACCCGCTGCCCCGGGCCGACCTCGACCCTGGCCACCGTCCCGGTGAGCGGCGCGGCGACCGAGCCCGATTCGCCCGCGGCCGCCGCCGAGGGCCGGTGGCGGTACAGGCGCACGGGCCAGTCGCGACCCCCCGCGGTGATCGTGAGGTCCGGCGGGTCCGCCCGCCCGGTGCCGCCTGCGGGCGCCAGGTCGCCGAAGTCGACGGCCTCCTCCAGCCACGTGGTCCAGTGGCCCGCCGCCTGGAAGCGGGGGTGCTCCAGGATCCGGACCAGCGCCGGCAGCGTGGTCGCGACGCCCTCGACCTCGGTCGCGGCCAGGGCGGCGAGCATCCGCGCGCGTGCCTGCTCGCGGTCGGCGCCCCAGACGACGACCTTGCCGAGCAGGTCGTCGTAGAAGGGGGTCACGGCGTCGCCGGCCTCGTAGCCGGCGTCCACGCGCACCGCCGGCCCGCCCGGCCAGCGCAGCCGGCGGATGCGCCCGGGCGTGGGCAGGAAGCCGCGCGCCGGGTCCTCGGCGTTCACCCGGCACTCGATCGCGTGGCCGGCCGCGCGCACGTCCTCCTGGCCGAACCCGAGCGGCACGCCCGCCGCCACGCGCAGCTGCGCGTCCACCAGGTCGACGCCGGTGACGGCCTCGGTGACCGGGTGCTCGACCTGGAGGCGGGTGTTCATCTCCAGGAAGTAGACGCCGTCGCCGGCGGGGTCCCAGAGGAACTCGACGGTGCCCGCGCTCACGTACCCGACCGCCTTGGCGACCGCGACCGCCGCGCCGGTGAGCCGGTCGCGGACCGCCGCGGGCAGCCCCGGCGGTGGGGTCTCCTCGACCAGCTTCTGATGGCGGCGCTGGACCGAGCAGTCGCGCACGCCGAGCTGGACGACCGCGCCGGCGCCGTCGGCGAGCACCTGGACCTCGACGTGGCGCGGGCGCGCGAAGAACCGCTCCGCGTAGCAGCGGCCGTCGCCGAACGCGGCGCGCGCCTCGCGCGAGGCCGCCGCGAGCGCCTCGGCCGCCGCCTCGGGGCGGTCCACCACGCGGATCCCGCGGCCGCCGCCGCCGGCGACCGCCTTGACCGCGAGCGGCCAGCCGTGGGCGGCCGCGAACGCGACCAGCTCCGCGGGGTCGTCGACCGGGCCGTCGGTGCCCGGCACCGGCTCCACCCCGGCGGCCAGCACCGTGCGGCGCGCGGCCAGCTTGTCGCCCATCAGCGCGATCGCGTCCGCGGGCGGGCCGATCCACACCAGCCCGGCGCGGGCGACGGCGTCGGCGAACCCGGCGTGCTCGCTCAGCAGGCCGTAGCCGGGATGCACGGCGTCGGCGCCCGCGCGCCGCGCCGCGGCGAGCAGCGCGTCGACGTTCGCGTACGACTCGGCGGCGGTCTCGCCGCCGAGCGGCACCGCGCGGTCGGCGAACCGCACGTGCAGCGCGCCCGCGTCGGGCTCGGAGAAGACGGCCACGCCGGTCAGGCCGGCCCGGCGGCAGGCGCCGAGCACCCGCACGGCGATCTCGCCGCGGTTGGCGACCAGGACGGTCCGGAACGCCCGGGCGGGCGCGGCGGCCGTGCGGGCGCCGGCCGGCTGCTGCACGGGACACCCCCTTTCGGCGACCTTCGGCGACACCCAGCTGGACCCTACCTCCTACCACATCAGCCGCCGGCCGCACCCGCCCGGCCCGGCCGGGGGGCGACCTCGCCACGGTAGATCCGCCGCACCACGTCCTCGATGCCGGGCTCCTCCAGGGCGAGGTCGCGCACCTCGTGCCGCGCGAGCAGCTCCGCGATCACCTCCGGGGCGCTGACGTGCTCACGGTCGAAGGCCAGCCAGCAGCGACGCCCCTGCGCGCGCACCAGCCGCGCCCGCCGCAGCTCCGGCCGGTCGTCGCCGGCGAGGTCGGCGACGAGCACGCGGGTCGTCCCGAAGGTGGCCAGCAGCCCCTCGACGGTGCCGTCGTAGATGAGCCGGCCCGTGTCGATGATCATCAGCCGCGAGCACAGCCGCGCGATGTCGTCCAGGTCGTGGGTGGTCAGGATCACCGTGGTGCCCTCGGTGGCGTTCAGCTCCCGCAGGAAGGCGCGCACCGCGCCCTTGGCGACGACGTCCAGGCCGATCGTCGGCTCGTCCAGGAACAGCAGCCTCGGCCGGGGCAGGACCGCGGCGGCAAGCTCGGCCCGCATCCGCTGGCCGAGCGACAGCGTCCGCACCGGCCTGGCCAGCAGCGGGCCCAGCTCCAGCAGCTCGGCGAGCCGGCGCTGCCGGGCGCGCCGCTCCGCCGCCGGGATCGCGTACAGCCGGCCGACGAGGTCGAACGAGTCGCCCAGCGGGAGGTCCCACAGGAGCGCGGTGCGCTGGCCGAACACCACGCCCATGCGGCGCGCGAGCTGCCGGCGCTGGCGGACCGGGACCAGCCCGTCGACCGTGATCCGCCCGGCGGTCGGGAGCAGGATCCCGGTCATCATCTTCACGGTGGTCGACTTGCCCGCCCCGTTCGGCCCCGCGTAGCCGATGAACTCGCCCGCGCGGACCTGGAAGCTGATCCCGTCGACCGCGGTCACCTCGGCGCGCCGGTCGCGCCGGCCGCCCCGGCGGAAGCGCTTGGTGAGCCCCTCGGCGTCGACCACGGCCGCGGCGGTCACGACCCCGTCCCCAGGTAGCGGCGGACCCCGGCCCGCCAGCCGAGCCCGGCCGCGGCGGCGAGCGCGACCGTGGCGACCGGCGCGAGCAGCAGCGCGCGCGGCGGCCCGGCCGTGCCGGCGCGGCCGAGCAGCGCCAGGGCCGGCACGTACACCGCCAGCGCGAACGGCAGCACCCAGGTGAACACGAACCGCAGCACCGGCCCGTAGATCTCCATCGGGAAGCTGGTCAGGAACACCCCGCCGAAGGTGACCACGTTGAGCAGCTCGGTGCCCTCGACCGTGCGCAGCGTCAGCGCCGCGCCGAGCACGAACACCGACGCGAGGATCGCCGCGCAGCAGGTGATCGAGAGCGCCGCCAGGGCGAGATGCGGGCCGGTCCAGGCCACGCCCGCGCGGCCGGCCGCCCACGCCAGGACCGCCAGGCCGGTCAGCACCCTGCCGAGGTAGCGCAGGTCGAGGGCGCTGGCGAGCAGCCACGGCAGCGGCCCGACCGGCCGCAGCAGCACCTGGTCGAAGTGGCCGCGGCGGACCGTCTCGGCGAACTCCCCGGCGTCCAGCGGCTTGGCGAGCGCCTGCCCGAGCCCCTGGCCGGCGGTGCCGAGGCCGAACAGCAGCGCCACCTCCGGCCCGGTCCAGCCGGCCAGCGACGTGAAGCGGTCGACGAGCAGCACGAAGCCGGCGACCTCGGCGAGCTGGGTGAAACCGGCGGTGAGGGTCCTGAGGGCGAACCAGCCGCGGGTGCCCACCTGCGCGCGCATCGCCGCGCGGGCCGCCGCGGCGCACGCGCGGGCCGCCGCGGCGTCAGCCACCGTGGACCACCAGGCGCCGCGCGGCGAGCGCGAGCAGGCTCCGGCCGGCCGCTGCGAGCGCCAGCACCCAGCCGGCCTGGAGCGCGAGCTGCGCCGCCACCGACCGGCCGATCGCGACCTGGAACGGGGCCATCAGGATCGCGTGCAGCGGGGTCGCGCCGACCACCGCGCGCAGCGCCGGCGGGAAGTAGTCGGTCGGGATCACGAAGCCGCTCGCCAGCCACAGACCGGAGAAGACCAGGTGGAGCACGAACCTGTAGTCGGCGGTCCAGAACGCGGACCCGAGCACGAGGAAGCGGAGCTGGAACCCGACCACGGCCGCGAGCAGCACGCTGACGACCAGCGCGAGCACCCCGGCGGGGCCGGTCGGCAGCACCAGGGGCAGGACCAGCGCGGCGACGGCCAGCGGCAGGGTCGAGCGGACCAGCATCTGGTTGAGGTTGCGGCCGAGGTCGAACGCGAGCAGCCGCAGGTACGGGTCGCCCGGGCGGATCAGCTCGACCGCGAACTCGCCCGAGCGCACGCTGCGGGGGAACTCCTGCAGCCAGTTCACCCAGATCGCGCCGAACATCGCCTGGCCGACCCAGACGTAGGTGAGGGCCTGCCCGACGGTGAGCCCGGCCACCGGTCCCCGCTGCCGGTAGAGCGCGAGGAACACCACCGTGCGCAGCACGCCCCAGAAGACATTGGTGCCAAGCCCGCCGACCAGGGCGAAGCGATAGGTGGACTGCCGGCGGAACCCGGCCGCCAGCACCGCAAGATATGAGTGCATGAAGCCCCCAAGCGTCGCACGGTCGACAAACCAGAGCGAGCGAGTTTCCGAAGGCGTGGGAGACTTCAGCGATGGACCCCCATCCAGACGAACGGGCGCTGCCCCGGCTCCGCGTCCTCGGCCATGCCGGGCATGGCAAGGCGACGCTGGCGGCGGCGATCGGCAGCGTGCTCGGCGCGGGCGACCCCGGCCCGCCCGCCGGGGCCGCCCGCGGCCGCCCGGCCCGTCCCGGCCCCGGAGCCGGCACCCTCGAGCCGGCGAAGCCGCAGCCGGTGATCGAGCTGGCCGTCGACGGCCGCCGCTGGCTGCTGCACACGCAGCCGGCGGAGGACGAGGTGCGGCTGCTGCTCACCGGCCGGGCGCAGCTCGACGGGGCGATCCTGGCGGTGAGCGCGGCGGACGGGCCCACCCCCCAGACCCGCGAGCAGGTGCTGCTCGCCCGCAAGGTGGGAATCCCCGCGCTGGTGGTGGCGCTCACCATGACCGACCTCGTGGACGACGAGGACCTGCTCGCCGTGGTCGAGCAGGAGGTCCGCGAGCTGCTCGCCGAGCACGGCTTCGGGGAGTGGCAGGTCCCGGTCGTGCGGGTCTCGGCCGAGGGGGCGCTGGCCGGGGATCCGTCGTGGACCGCGGGGATCGTCGAGCTGATGACGGCGTGCGGGCGCTGGATCCCGGTGCCGGCGCCCGCGGACCAGCGGCCGTTCCTGCTGCCGGTGGAGGAGGCGTTCGAGGTCGCCGGCCGCGGCACGGTCGTGACCGGCCGGGTCGAGCAGGGCGTCGTCAGCGTCGGCGACGAGGTCGAGTTCGTGGGCGCCTGCCCCGACCGGGCCAGGCGGATCGTCGCCAGCGTCGGGCGCCGCGACCGGCGCCTGGACCAGGCACGTCCCGGGGACGCCGTGGGCGTGCTGCTGCGCGGTCCGGGCGACGGCGCGCCGGACGAGGGCCAGGCGCTCGCCGAGCCCGGCTCGGTCGCGCTGCAGCCCGAGCTGCGCGCCCAGGTGTACGTGCTCTCGCCCGACGAGGGCGGCCGCGACGCGCTCTGCGACGGCGGCGACTACGACGTGCTGACCTGGTGGGGCGCGCTGATCCCGGGCACCGTGCAGCTCGGCGCCGTGCAGCTCGCCCTGCCCGGCGAGCGCCTGGAGGTCCGCCTGCGCCTCGGCCAGCCGGTGGTCGCGCGCCCCGGCCTGCGCGTGGCGATCCGCCAGCGGAACCGGATGGTCGCCCTCGGCCGGATCGTCAACGCCGCCGTCTGACCCGGCGACCCCCAAAGACCCGGCGACCCCCAAAGACCCGGCGACCCCCAAAGACCCGGCGACCCGGGGAGACCCGGCGAGGCCCGAGGCTCCCGGGGGGGTCCGGGGGGGCGGAGCGCAGCGCAGCCCCCCCGGTCAGACCGGCGGCACGCCGTGGCGGCGGGCCGAGAACGCGCGGTCCTTGCCGGCGGCGGCGGCCAGGCGGCGGGCGACCTCCGCGCGGAGCCGGTCGGGGTCCACGACGGCGTCGACGACGAGGTCGGCGGCGAGCCGGACGAGGTCGACGTCCTCGCGGTAGGCGCGCTGCAGCGCCTCGGCCTCGCGCTCGCGCGGCCCGGGGTCGAGGGCCTGCAGGCGGTTGTAGTAGACGGCGTTGACCGCCGCCTCCGGGCCCATCACCGCGATCGACGCGGTGGGCAGGGCCAGGGTCGCGTCGGGCTCGAACCCGGGTCCCGCCATCGCGTACAGCCCGGCGCCGTACGCCTTGCGGACGACCACGCAGAGCTTGGGGACGGTCGCCTCGCTGACCGCCGTGATCATCTTGGCGCCGTGGCGGATGATCCCCTGGCGCTCGACCTCGCGGCCGATCATGAACCCGGGCACGTCGGCGAGGAACAGCAGCGGGATGTTGAACGCGTCGCACAGCCAGATGAACCGGGCGGCCTTGTCCGCCGAGTCGACGAACAGCACCCCGCCCTTGTGCAGCGGCTGGTTGGCGAGGATCCCGACCACGCGCCCCTCGATCCGCGCCAGGCCGCACACGATCTCGGGCGCGAACTCGCGCTTGACCTCGAACAGCGAGCCCTCGTCGACGACCGCGGCGACCACGCCCAGCATGTCGAACGGGGTGGCCTCGTCGGTCGGGATCAGCGGCGCCACCGGGCCGGCGTAGGCGGGACCCCGCGCCGGCGCGGCCGGCGGCTCCCGGCGCCAGCTCGACGGGAAGTACTCCAGCCAGCGGCGCGCGGCCTGGATCGCCTCGTCCTCGTCGGCGGCGAGCAGGTCCCCGCAGCCCGACACGCGGCAGTGCATCGCGGCCCCGCCCATCTCCTCCAGCGTGGTGCGCTCCCCGATCACCATCTCGGCCATGCGCGGCGACCCGAGGTACATGGACGCGTTGCCGTCCACCATGAGGACGACGTCGCAGAAGGCGGGGATGTACGCGCCGCCCGCGGCCGACGGGCCGAACAGGCAGCAGACCTGC
>Ga0126377_10000610_pt1 | contig 21967 bp, 23 predicted proteins | sample PanSoiMetPlot_22_FD_92647 | JGI IMG/M metagenome (GOLD analysis project Ga0126377, IMG submission 92647) | Tropical forest soil microbial communities from Panama - MetaG Plot_22 | ecosystem: Environmental > Terrestrial > Soil > Tropical forest > Bulk soil | place: Panama | collected 2016-02-17 | reverse complement strand
GATTTTGAGTAAATCAGATGGAATCGTCGATTTCATTAAGAACCTCCGTGAAAAAGATATATGACATCAACGGAGGATAAGCGACCAGAGATCCCCAAGCACGACGCCTCACCGCAAGGACACATCCTATTTGCACTTGTGCCCCATGAAGCGATGTGAGCCGTTGAGAGCGTCTTTTCGTGCCGCATCCGCCAAGATCGTTGTCAGAGGGCAGGTTATTTACGGCCTAAATTTTGCGGATATACGTGAGTTTGTACAGGTGATCGGTCTGCAGTTTCTTGCAGATAAGAAAGAATTCTTTCTCGATTTGACAGGCTGGGCAGGCGCTGATGTGTCGTTCTAGTCATCTGGCTTTACGGACGGAGAGCCAACCCAAGACAAGAGAATGTTGCTGTTATGAAAACACAGTCTTTTTCGACGCCGAGGGCGCGAGTGGCCTGACAAAGATATTGAAAATATAGGCTGGATTGGGTTTTGGCCCACCATCTGGCTCATAGTGGCTATCTTCGAACATGGTTTGAAACTATCTCGATGAATTTTTCTTGCGGATTATAGAAGCTCGTGCTTTCAACTTTTCAGCCTCAGATTTTTTGCCAGTTGATAGCTGTAATGTGGCGTAGTCATCTAAAAGTCTTGCGACAAACAGGTGCTCCTCGCCGAACGCTTTCTCTCTGATGGCCAGGGCTCGTTCGCAGAGCGGTTCAGCTTCCGCATACTTCCCTCGGTCTTTGTAGAGCATCGCGAGGTTGTGGAGGGTTTGCCCGACATCCGGATGCCCCGCGCCGAGCGCTCTCTCGCGGATGGCCAGAGTTCGCTTCAAGAGCGGTTCAGCTTCCGCATACTTCCCTTGGTCTTTGTAGAGCATCGCGAGGTTGTGGAGGCTATTCGCGACAGATACATGCCCAGCCCCGAGCGCTTTCTCTTTGATGGCCAGCGCTCGCTGGTAGAGCTGCTCTGACTCGGCATATTTGCCCTGGTTTTTGTAGAGCATTGCAAGGTTGTGGAGGCTCGCCGCAACATTCGGATGCTCTGCCCCAAGCGCTTTCTCTTTGATGACCAGCGCTCGCTGGTGAAGCATCTCTGCCTCAGCATACTTACCCTGGTAGTCGTAGAGCAATGCGAGGTTGTTGAGGCTGATCGCTACATCCGGATGCTTTGCCCCGAGCACTTCCTCTCGGATGGCCAGCGCTCGCTTCAAGAGCGGTTCCGCCTTAGCATACTTACCCTGACTTTTATAGAGCAATGCGAGGTTGTTGAGGCTCTTCGCGACATCCGGATGCTCAGCCCCGAGCGTTTTCTCCCGGATGGCCAGCGCTCGTAGAGAGAGCGGCCCCGCCTCTTCATACTTCCACTGGTGCCTGTAGAGGTCTGCGAGGTCGTTGAGGCTGGTCGCGACATCTGGATGCTCAGCCCCGAGCGCTTTCTCTCGGATGGCCAGCGCTCGCTTCAAGAGCGGTTCCGCCTCAGCATACTTCCCTTGGTTGTGGTAGAGCAATGCGAGGTTGTTGAGGCTTTCTGCGACATCCGGATGCTCTGCCCCGAGCGCTTTCTCTCGGATGGCCAGCGCTCGTAGAGAGAGCGGCTCCGCCTCCTCATACTGCGCCCGCTCACTCAAGTAATAGCCCACCTGATTCAGCAATCAAGCAGATCCCGGAAACTCGAAGCTGCTCTCATCAATCAGAGATGTGAGCGATTGCGTATGTGCAATCAAACGGTCACACGATGGCCAGTTGGAAAACACGACATCTGGGAAAACTTCATTCATCGCGCGGACGGCGCGCTCCGCCCACATCCGCCCGGAATCTCCGCCCATCTCATCTCTGAGTACTGCTTGTACCAGGCGGTGAAGGCTCAGCGTGCGCGCCTCCGGTTGGCGCTGCAACAACGAAAAGCGAGTGGCTTCTTCGATTGCATTGCTTAATCCGAGTGGGCTTTCAGCGATTGCGCTTAACGCCTCGCCTAAATTCTTCGCTCCTTCGCTGAATATCTCTTCCGGAATCGAGTCAGCTTCGAGGAACGCGCACACTCTGAGCAAATCAGCGGCGGCCGGATTGTCATCCGCCACTTTCTTGAACGCGAGCGAGAAGGTGACGGTAACGGATGGATGGTCTTTGGCTAGTTTACCGCGGCGTTTCAACAGTTCTTTGCGCTCACTTTGGTAGAGAGTTTGATACTCCTCCAGGGAAGATGGCTTTTCTTCAATGAACGCTCCCACCTGGTCGAGGGCCAAAGGCAGTCCGTCAACCAATGTCGATAAAGCTTCAGCCTTCGCGCATATCTCGGGAGTGGCGGACTCCAACGTTTCGTCTTTTTTCAACTTCCGCAATCGGCGCAAGAGAAAGAGCGCCCCCTCTTTCGGAGTCATCTTTTCAAGTGCATTACTCTCTCCTAACGCACCCATCGCGTGCGCCCGGGTGGTCAGCAATACGTGCCCGGTCTCGCACGACGGGATGAACTCCTCCGCCATCTCGATTTCGTCCGCGTTGTCGAGAATCAATAACCAGTCGGAATTGTTTTCGAGCCAGCGCTTGACCGCTGCGACAGCTTCACCCTGGTCCTGCGCGTTCTTCTCCGGCAGGTCGAGCAACCCGGCTATCGCCGCATATTCCGCGACCAGGGCTTCGCGAGTATTTGCGCCCGCCCACAACACAACTCTGTAATCCTGCCGATGTCGATACGCATACTCCATTGCGGTTTGAGTCTTACCGATTCCGCCGAGCCCGTTGAGCGCTTGCGTCCGCTCGCTGCTATTGAAGTTCTTATAAAGCCGGTTCAAGACCTCTTCGCGCCCGGTGAAGAATTTGTTCCGAGGGAAGGGAAGGCTAAATATTCCCCGGGACTTCGTTTCGATAGAGGACTGCTGACCGCTGTGCGGTGTGAAGCTCTTTTGTCTCTGGCCTGCCGCTCGTGAGCCAGTTGCTGGCGACGGGCCGGCTGGGACTATTTCTGCAATCGCCCTCTTGATTCCTTTGACGATATCTGTGAACGCGTCATCTTGGTCGGCCCAACTTTTGACGGGCTTAGCGTTCTTTGGAAGAGCTTGCAGTTTACCGAACGGCGCGTCCGACCAGTCGCACGTCCTCAGGATGACAGGAATTACGCGTGCCGTCCCCTCGGAATGCCGCTCCATAGCCCTCGCCATCTCAATGTCATAGCAATAATCCGAGGTGAGAAAGTCGGAGCTGACCAACAAGAGAATGACGCCGGCAGACTCTAAATGCTGGTCAATCCGGTCCTTCCATTCCGCGCCAGCGCTTATCTGCCTGTCGTGCCATCCTGTAATTACCCCCCCGCGCTTCAACAGGCTGAGATGTGTTATCAGCTTCTCGAGGAATTCTTCGTCTTTGTGTGAATACGAGTAAAAGACTTCAACGGGTGGCTGGGTCTGCGCTGCGCCTGCGGTGCTATCGTTGTGTAATTGCGACATTAAACGCCCTTCCTTTCCTTACTCTTCCAATGCTGAGCGAGTGCAATTATCAGAGAAATAGGGCAGCTTCACCAAATGCGAAAATTACCGGTTCGAAATTGCGATCCTAAGATGCCTTCTTTTTTGGCCTGCTCATTTTGGGCTTCTTGAAGGTCTTCAGGGCCGAGGCCGGGATTTCCCAGTAAGTCCCGCGCTGGTCTTCCTTAAGTTCCACTACGAAAACACGGTCCTTTTCGACGCCGACGGCGCGAGCGGCCTAACGAAGATATTGAAAATACAGGCTGGATTGGGATTTGACGAAGGACACGCTGAATCCCAAGCTCGAACCGGCTCTCCGAAGGATTACGGAAAGCAGTGACGCTCTATTCGGCGCTCCCTATATGCTGAAGTTAGCCATCTTGCTACGATTGTCTGTCAAAACTAGCGCCGTGATCTTTGTCACTACATCCAAGTAGCGACGTACCGAGAATACCTATGACGCCAAAGAGCATCGCCGTGGCAACTCTCTAACGGCATCGGCGCTGTCTATGAAGCCTCATGTGTTATCTGAGCGTGAGAGGCGCTCCTGCGCATCGGCCAAACCATGTGCGGCGCGCTCTTCATTCCTTCCTGCATCAAGCCTCCCTACCAATTGCAATTTGCGCTCAATCCGGTCAGTCGCGGCCTCACCATTCCGACCTGCGTACGACGGTAGCGGCAATACGGACCCGTTTCTGTCTCAATCCGTTCAATCGCGGCCTCACCATTCCAACTGCCTCAGATCCTGTTTTCAGGGGTCATGGCACGCCAGTCTCAATCCGCTCAATCGTGGTCTCACCATTCCGACTCGTCAACAAGATGTGCGAGTTGCAGCTCTGCAGTCGGTCTCAATCCGCTAAGTGGCGACCTCACCATTCCGACGCCGTGCTCGCCATTGACTGTCAGTTGACTTTCTGCAGGTCTCAATCCGTTCAGTCGCGGCCTCACCATTCCGACACAGCAGCAGTCCCTCGTAATCGCCGTTTCAGCGTGACAATCAGATCCGCCATGTCTGCCGGCTTACTTTCTCGATGAAGTGGAACGCGGTTTTCGATATTCCTGCTGGCCTGTTCCGGTGTGAATTTGACATCAGATTGAATTCCTGATTTTGATGATTACCGATTGCGCCTGCGAAATCAGCGTCGCTGGAAAATTCGCTGGGGCAAAGGACGCCAAATCTTTCAAATGTTCCAACTCTTCCTTGCCTAATTGCATCGGCCTTCCATCGGGGAAATAAAAACCATAGGTGTAAGCTAGCAGTGAGACTGGCGGTTGCTTGAATTTTATTCCCGATGCTGCATGGCGTAGTACGGACTTAGCTTCAGCGCTTCCATCGAAGCTTAAGATGACGAGGTCTGCGGCGTTGAGTAATTTTTTGATCTCGGCTTCGTTATCGGGATTTGGCGCATACGTTTCGACATTTTGTAGTCCCACTGCGGCGAGGGCGGTAATTTCACCCGATGGTTTCGCCATACTCTCTCTCAACAGCCACACTACACGTTCTTTACCAAACGAGTTGAACGCCTCGAGTTGCATTTTGAGCCTTTTGTATTCCGACTCAATCGATTCGACCATCTCCCTTTTGACCCGATCCAGTTCATCTCTCGCCGAAGAAATTACGGAGCTTTGCAATTGGGCCTTAATTTCATTGACCGCTTCCTTTTTTGTCTGACCGAACAACCATGCGAAGAATGCTATAAGAGCGGTTAACGAGATGCCCAAAGCCGCAAGCGCGATATAGGCAAATTTCTCGATACGGGCGTAATACTCTTTCGATTGATCCTCGAGCATCTTGCGCTCTTTCTCCAGCACTTCACGGTAGTCTTTTAAAGGAATTTGCGGTTCCGGCGAGGGCGTAGGCGTGGGTTGCGCGAAAACGTACATGCTAATGAAAACACATAGAGCCAGATTGCCGAGAACCGCGATTGAAAGAGAAATAATCGGCAATCTCTGGTTTAATCTTCCTAACATTTTTTCCTCGATGAAGTATGTGAATTGGACTCTTTAGGAATTGCCGGAACTCCCACAATATCTTTTGATCTAAGCCCAGGAAGAACTTGAAGGCTTCGAGATCAAGCCAAATACGTTGAAATAGATGCGAAATGTTTGTAATCCCATAACACCGCCTATTGAGGAGTGATCGTGTGTACTGGTGAACGTCTCAACCGCTTCCTCGGCATTCACGCGCCTTCTCCATCCCTCGCAAAGCTTCCAGCCGGTTCTGGTCTCAATCCGCCCAATCCCCGCCTCAGCATCCCAAGGGTTTGGCCAGGAGCAGCCCTCCAGAGGTTGAGTATCTTGTCTCGATCCGCTCAGTCGCCGCCTCTACATTCCGAACGCGACGCCCAAGCACTTACTTTGGCCGGATCAAGCAGAGCCGACCAGCTTACATGCAAGGCTGTTGCCCAATAGTGACCTCCTACGGCGTTTCGGAAATCGGGATTAAAGGATTGTTCCGAAACCAATCCTGGCTGGGATATTTGTAGTCCTCCGGCTCGCCAGCCTCAGTCATCTGTGGCGGGTACCGCCAGATGTATTGCAGATCTTCCAGACTGTCCGAGTTTGATGTGACAATGGGCGCAATGACGGCGCGCACGTGCTCCTTCAAGGCGTCGCCCGTCAACATAGCGCCGTCCCCCTCATCCGTTCTGCGGGTGCCCAATCCACGATACCTCTGCTGGGGATCGATTTGGTAGATCGAATGCTCAGTTACTTCGATCTTTACCGTTCCCAACCCAAGAGGTTTGCAGCCTCCAATTTTGTGGCGCATATCCTCCTCGAGAACAAGCGCGAAGAGAAGTAGCGAGTATTCACCATCAGTGAGGTTGGTAAAGCTTACGTCAAACTCAAAGACCGTACGCGGATTGCCCTGATCATCAACGCCGCCCTCAAGGGGAATGATGGTCTTGGTATACTCTGTCGCCTGGTTGGTCGTTTTCAAAGCTCCGGCGTGATGGAAATAAAATTTGCGTCCTGCAATTTCGCCGTTAGGATGATAAAACGCCGAATGGCGCGGCTTCGGTTCCATCAGTGGTTTGAGGATGATGGGCATTCCGGTCTTAAACTTTCCAGCCTCAGCGCTCGCATCGCTGAAAGACACTTTGCCGAGGAAATGGCTTTTGTTGCTTACCATGCCGAAAATACGGCACGCTGGACACAACTTGGATGCCTCCTTGCAGGTCAGAAAATCGATAGGGAGACTTTCCTTATAGGCCGGAATGACGCTCCCTCTGTCGAACAACTCGCCACTCAACCCAATGCAAGACGGCGACACAGCCTCAGCCACGCTGCGAATTACGCCTTTGATTGAGCTGCCCGGTATGACCGGCAGATCAGCGCCGTTGCGACGCGCGGTCATAAATCGTTGCGTTCCACCACCGGCCTGTGTCATCGGAATGAAAATCGGCGTAACTGCCGTAAGCCGACACCGCATCTTGCCGACGCGCCCTTGAAGCTTGTGATGTGTCAGCGCGCTCTCCCTTTGGACGCGATCAGGCAAACGCACGAAGTCATAAGGATTCATGTCATAACCTCGAAGGGTATTATTTCCGTGAAGCGATAAAATTCCGTCTCACCAGTAGAGCGATTGACGTATTCGACAGTTTTGACCTGGCGACGCCAGCGACCGGTTTGCTGCGGTGGTGGAGGGTAATTGAAAATGTGAGGGATCATGGCCTCGACCCAGATGGGAGTTTGCTGGCTCCACTCACCCCATAAGAAATACGCGCCGTCCACGTAATCGAATGAATCATCGGCCAGTTCCTGATGATGCATAATAAACGAAGCCGGCGGCTGCGGCGCGGCACCGACCAGCAGCGCATGGAACATCTGCCCATCACGCTGCCAGCGCAGTTCGCAGTATTGGCCGAAAACGCGGCCGGCATCGAAGCGCGCCAAGTCAATCGCACCTCGGAATGAATCGAAGACCAACTCGTCAACCGCTTCGAGGATCATCCAATCGAACGCCGCCGGCGGCGCTGTCAACAACGTTTGAAGCTCAGCCTGAGTGAGCCAGGTGGCGTAGGCATGATCACTCATCGTCCCCGCCCTCTGTACGAAGATCGATAAACCGCGTGTGATCCATATGGGGCTCAACACGATAATCAGCAATATATCGATCCCAGTTCGGCGCGCATGCCAGCCACAGAGGGGCATCCTGCCCTTGCTCAAACCAGCATTCGTAGCGCAGCTTTCCTTGCGGTCGCGCAAAGCTGTAGCCGCCGGGCAGCAAAGTCTCATCGTCCGACGCGAAACCGTAATTTTCATCTGGTGTGAGACTGCCTATCCCGCGCAAACGCGCCAGTCCGTCGCCATCTCGCAACTGGTTGTCATCGGCGATAACGTAGCTGACAGTGACGCTCTCTACCCCGCCTTCCACTCGTCCCAGTCCCCGCGATTTACCTGAACCGACCTGGATCAACTTATCCTTGAGATCCCGAACCACGTACGCCAGCCAGCCCAATTGCCAGACTTCAAAGTTGCGAATATGCAGCGTACATTTGAAAGTCGCATCCGTCAGCACTTCGAGCTCGAACTTGGCTCGCTTGCTCGCGCCGCCTGTGAACCGGTCAATTCCGACTCCATCGCGAAGCATTGGTCGCCTACTTTGTGATTCCTCAACTAGATAAGCGTCACTAACGCCAAACCTGCCGGCGAAGTAAGTCGAGCCGAAGAAGCGGCATGCAGGGCATGAGTCTTTGTAAGCTGTAGCGTTGGTAATCACTTCTTCAAAAGACTTCTCACGCCTCTTAAACCGCTCGCCACACCACATCGTTTCCGCCCGTGCAGGGCTGCTTTTGACTTCCTTTTCGATGTCTTCATTCCAGAATGGCTCGCAGGCGCTCGGGCTTTTCAGCGTGCGGGCAATGCGTTCAGCGTGGCTCCGAATGACCCCTTTGAGCGAGCTGCCCGGCAGATAGGGCTCAGGACGCCCGTTGCGGTAAGTCATCACAAAGGCCATATCCGCCCCGCTCACCGTCGCAAGCCCTGATTTGACAAGCAGCGGATCAACAGTTTTCAGATTCAATTCGACCGTGCATTCATTGATCAATTTCTTCAGCATTGCTCGCTCCTTTTCATCCGAACAATCCGTCAATCGCATCGCCAAGCAGAGCGCCTGCTTCCGCCTCAGTTAGCTTGAAATCAGGTGCCTCCAACTGGCCGCCTTTGAGATAAGCTTTGAATTTAGCGGTCTCAGCGAATGAAATCCGGTAGACCGCCAAATCCTTCAGGCGGCAGCGCCCCAACCCGCGCGTGCGAATCCCTCCCAACGGAATCATTCCGGCCTCAAGCTCGCGCAACCCAACCGCCACCAAGCCTATCTCGCGACGCGCCGCATCGGGATTCTCAACCACCAGGCGAAATTCGAATTCGGTCTCTGATGGCACGACCTCATAGTCATACTTGATTCGGTCAACGGCGCATCCGCTGTCACGGTCAATGCCGACGCCATCGCGGACTTCAGTGATGCCCGCCCAGGTTGCGGGAATTACCTGCAAATCATAGAAGCGCAATTTGCCTGCCATAAACGGCGAGCCAAACAGATCGCAGGTGTCGCACAGCGCGTCGAGAACAGCATCCTCGGCCGTCGTCGCATCCCTTCTCTCGGAATCCGGAGTCGGACACCGCTCATCGTTGCCTTGCGCAAGCGCGCAACTCCGCACTTGCGGCAATGAACCGGCCACGCGCTCAACCGCGCTGCGGAAAGCCCCCTTCATCGAAGAGCCGGGAATAAAAGGGCGGCCATCCGCAAACTTCATCACTGCGCTATCCGTCGTCGTGAGCGTGCCGCGCCCACCGCCGATGTGCAGACCGCTTTCGGTCACCAGTCTGCCGATGAACAAATAACGTTCATTAAGCTTATCAAGCCAGGACATAATCACTCTTCTCCAGTCATCTTCGACCTGTAAATGATGTGCGCAACTAGGTGCTGTACATAGTCTCGCGCCAGCAGCAGATGTATCTGATTTCTCTGCTCCTGTTGAACCTTCTTGTCTGGTGCCATTCCACCCAGGTTCTGCTGGATCACATCAGCTTGTTTTCGCAAGCCATCCACCTCTTTCTTAAGATCGCTCCAGAACGCTTTCTCTTCCGCGCGCGTAGTCGATTTGCTTGCCTGCCGCTGAATGTAATTGATTAACACGGTATTGATATTGTTTTCACAGTTGACAACAGTCATCAAGCCATTCGCTTGGCTGAAAGAGAGCGGTCGGTGGCGCTCGGCGAGCGCCGATGCGGCTATTAATAGAGCATCGCTATGCTGGTCTATTTCGCGCAGAACAATGCGGAAGCGATCTTTATCCATTCGCCTCCTCCGAATTCCTGTCTGCCAGATTCAGACTGTATAAATAATGCGCCATAAGATGGCGAATGAATTCTCGACAGAGGAGGATATGAACATGTTGTTTGTCACCAGTCTGGAATTGCGAATCCTTGAGCGCCGCTGCCACTTCACTCACCAATTCCGCTGCTTGTTTCCGCAGTCTTCCATCAAGGTATTCCAGCAATTGGCGTCCGAAATTTTGCTTAAGCCATCGGCTGCCAGGTTTCGAGCGCCCGGTTTGGCGTTTGATGAAATCCAGAATGTCCGCGACTCTAGTCGCGGAGTTGGCTATGTTCTCCAAATTGCTCATTTGCGCTTTATTCTGTCTACCGAAGGCGTCCCTGGCGATTTCACCTAGCGGCTTGGCGTCTTCATAGTAATCGTCACTGTGAAGCGAAACCTTTTTTAGCAAGGCGACTTGAGCTAAATGGCTAGCCATAAATTTTCAACCTCCAAATGAAACGAATCGCATATAGACACTCGCCCGAAACCTTCGCTGCGCCGTTTCCCGACGCCGCACTCCTGAAGAGCGGTCAACGGCGCAGCCATGTCTTCAACTCTCCCCTCGGTAACTTCAAATAGAAACACTGAGCCCGTTCTGATGGTGATGTCATCTGGTTTGGGATAGCCACTAGCTACGTTCCATGTCTGCGCCAGCCGTGTACCCGCGTTGGCATAAACCAGGCGCAACGCAGTCGGCGTCATCAATTCTGCGCCAGGCTCGCCATCAAGGGCGCTCTGAATGTCAGAAGCACCCAGCGAGGTCTTCGGACGCATGAACTCATCCGTCAGGACCGCATCTGATTGTAGTGTCAGCACTATGAAGCGCCGGTCAGTCGAAGAGAGATCATGCGTTGAGAACCGCTGATTGAACTTTACAATCCGTTCTTTGACCTTCTCCACTGTGTCGGCGGTGGCCAGATTGCGCTGTTTGACCCGCACCCGGCCCAGACCGCGTGTGCGGCTTTCTCCCATCCTCAACTCCGTTCCCTCAGCCAGTAGTTTGCCAGTCAGGAATTCAGCCTGTGTTTTGGCGACAATCAATTCGCCGCTGAAAAGCTGAGGCATAAAACGATCGCTCCCGTCTTCCCGCCGCGCTTCGTTGATGACCTGCTGAGCGAAGAGGAACCCCCGTTCAGCCGCCTGTTTTTTGCGATTGATGCCGACGTGAGTGAGGTACCGCTTATTAACTTCCACAATGTCGTAAGCGCTAGGCCTGCTCAGAGGTTTTTCGTAGAAACCTACCAAACGATGAGCTGCCTGGTGACAGCGCGAGCAAAGCAGGATTTCGTCGAGCAGCGTCGCGTTACTTTCCGGCTCCATAAGCTTGAGCGCGGCGGCTCGCATCAAGATGTCTTTGACGCCGTGTTTCTCTTTGTATGCTTTGCAGGCGTATGCCGTCGAAGGTAGCACACGGGAGATAGAGATTTCTTTTTGATCGCCGTCTTGAGAAATTTCCGTATCGCTGACCGGATAGAGATTGGCAAAAAGCGCATCGCCCTCAATAAAAATCTTGCGGAATCGCTCATCATCGGCGTTTGCAATTTCGCGCAGGAAGCGCGCCGCGACTGCCCCGCGCAAGGATGAACCCGGTATGTAATCCAGTGTATCCACAAAGCTCGAGGCGGTTCCGCGCCGTGCGCCGAAAGCCAACGGCGAGAGCGATTCGAGCTGTAATTGCACGCGTAGAGTTTCGGCCATGGCGACTATTGCTCCGTCCCATAATATTCCAACCATTCCAGCCAGTCGGCGATCAGATCTGTCGGCGAAACGGGCTTCAGTTCCTCTTCCGGCTTCAGACGCAACTGAATATCACTGGCGAAAGCCATTTCGCATGCGCCGAAGCCCGCCGATTTATCTCCTCCCAATTCCTTTACGGAGCGTATCCCGGCCACCAGCAGGATCAATTCATAGGCCTCATAGGCTTTTTCAAGATCGGCTCGTTCCACTCCTCCAACCAGGAAAGTAAGGGGCAAATTGCCCATTACCTGTGTGCGAAACACGAGTTGCGGCTCGACGTATTCAGCTGAGAATAGGTGGCCGGCTTCAGCGATCCCCTTCCGCCGGTTCAGTTTGACACGCGTGCGCGGATGCGATTGATCGACAGGGTCATAGATTTCGCCCAGATCAGATCGCAACGTGGCATCTTCGAAGAAAAGCCTTTCGCCGACGTAAGCCGAACCGAAAATACGGCAGATGACGCAAGGATCATTCCCACGACACATATTCATCGGGTCAGGCGGCTGACAGCCGTGAAGCTTTTCATCGTTCGAGATGTAGAGTCGCGCCAGCCGCTCACAGGCGTCGCGCACGCGCCCCTTGATCGTGGAAGCCGGAAGGTAGACTTCGCCGCGCGCATTGCGTCTCGTGGTCCTATCAAGTAAGCCGCGCGACAGACCCGTTCCGACGTGCCATGCCGAATTAAGTGTGATTTCCAGATCGAAGCGGATTTGTGTGTTCAAAGCCTCTACTCCTCTACTTCTTCAGTTTCACAAATTCATAGAGTTCCGCCACATCAACCATAGGGGTCGCATAAAGCTTCTTTCCATCGACCATTGATATCGCCAGTCGTGTTGCCTCCGCTTTACGCCAGGGCCATTTCCATTCGGCTTGCTTAGGATCGAAGAAGGCCATCAGCTTTGAAAACTGGTCCTTCGCCGACTCTTTGCTTTTTTTCGCCCGGCCTGCGACGAAGGCCCAGGTGAACTGGGATTGGGTCATCGACTCATCCACGATCGACTCGTAAAGCATTTGCAGCTTGCTTGTCGGAAAGTTCGCGGCCTGCAACTCGCGGATGCGGCTGATGAAGGCCTCCATCTCATCCGTCGTATATGGCCTCTCGGTCAGAGACAGGATCGCATCCCCTTTGTAGCGTACCCATTCCGCTTTGCGCGCCAATGACGGCAACTCGCTGGCGGAAGCCGTGACGACGTGAAAGTCAATGCATCCGACCTCTTTGTTCTCTTTTTCGCGGATGCTCAAACTACGCTGCTTCGCCGACTTGAGCAGGTCATCAGCGATAGCTTGAAGGTGATATATGGGAAGCGATTGGTGCGAGAGCACTACGGCAGCAGAGAGTGAAAGATTTTCTCGCTGGGCCGATAAGCCAGCTTCTTCCAAAATGCGTTTAGTGCGTTTCTCGAACTCGCGGCAAAGATCAAGGGCGATTTCCATCGCCTTGTCGGCGGCCACGACAAGAACCAAATCGTCTCCGCCGATGAAGATTATCTCGAAGGGAAACACCTGGTCGGGGTTTGGGAAATGGTGGCAGAAGGCGTCAAAAATTACCTCGCGCAGCGCCTTGCCCATACCATTCGAAAGCTTCCGGTACGGCTCACGGTCAAGCTGCGAAAATAATTCGCCTATACGATTGCCGTCACAGTAGATGAACCCGATGTAACCTTTGGGCGACGCTGCTTCCCCTATGCCTTCAAAATCATCAGGCGCGTTGGCAATGGTTAAACCAGGCCACTGGCCCTTGGCGCGGGCATGTCCGAGCAACTGTTTCAAACGTGACCCGAAACTACCATCCTTTATTTCTTTGCTACGGTTTCTTTTAAGATTGCAGACAACGCATATAAACGATTCTTCCACCACCAACGCCGCAGGATGTTCGCCGCAAGACTGACAACCCTTCACAACTGGCGAATTCAACCAGATGCGCCGGCGCAATTTCTCATCTTTGCGCAACCTTATTTTGAAGTTCAACCTTCGCGCGTATTCGCCAAAGGAAGTATTCGCGTCTGCCATTTCCACCCAATCACCAGTGATCTCGGCGGATTTAGTGCGGCGACGATAAAGCCGTTCAACTTCTCCGATCAGATGTTGCGCTTCCGACACATCTTCTATCTCCGCCAACGCCGAACCGCCCGCTGCGTAGATTACCCGATCTCTTCCAACGACATCTCTGATTACGTCGTCATTCAGTTCGTCAAGTATTGAACTGGCTCCTCGGATCTCCTTGAGTTTAGCGGTCGCAAAGACGTAGTTTTTGATTCGATCGGTGTCCCAACCTACTAAAACCATATAAACTCTCTCTAGGGCTTACTGTGATCTCACAGGCACAATTTTCAAACTGAGATTTTGTACCACCCCAGCCCGAACCCCGTGCCGCCGCCCACATGCAGCAGTTCGCCCGCCAGAACCAGCGGCAGGTATTCAATCAACTCCTCGCCTTCGTATTCAATCTCGCCGATGAACCCGCCCAGTTTCACGTTTCGTTTTTGCCGATTCGACCGGCGCTCCAAATCCCACCACTGCAGATTGTTTTCCACGCATTTCACGGCAGTCGTATGCTTCCACCAGAGCTTGTCCAGACAAAATGGCTTCGAGCCGTATAGCGCCAGAAGCAACAAAACGCGCCGCCACAAATTGTCGGCCAACAGATCGAAACTCATCGAGGCCTGAGTGTCTCCCTGAATGCGAATCCGCGTGGGGGTGAGGAATCGCAATCGTAATCGTGTCATGGCCTGGCAATCAGCTAGTCGCCGTCGCAGGTATTCGCCTAGCGAGATTTCAGTCTCAGGGGTTGAAGCGATCCGTTGTTGCGATGGCGAATATATTGGTTGCAATTCGCCCTGCGGGGAACGCCAATTGACCTCGGTCAGGGTGAAGCGGGCGCGCTCGACTCCCAGCCCACTAAGCGCCATCGTCTCTATTGCGTAAATGACGTAAGGCAGAGCGTCTATCGCTCTGCCCAAGAGCGTGAACCCGAAATTCAGGCTCTCTCTGCGTCTGACTGATTGTCTTGGTCTTTCGGGCAAAGTGAGCGGCGGTTCGAAGATGAATGGGTGGGGCATCTGTTGCTGGCTTCGCAGTGGCGGCGTGTCCTCTGGCGGAGGCGTCTCGAACATGTATGGGTACAGACATCTATTTACAACAAGGCATCTCTCGCAATCGCGATGCTGCATCACACAAACGGCCCGTTTCAGCGCGTGCCCGAATGCCCCGCGCAGTGTCGAGCCGAGGAAGTTGGGCAGTTCAGCGTTCCCTTCCGCTCGCAAAGCGAATTCCAGACGTGCCACTAGCAGCCCGGCTAACATGTCTATTGTTGGAGGGATCGCCCTGGCGCGCGCCATCGCAAACCCTGCCTGGCCGGCCTCAGCGGCGGGGACATGTTCGACAGGTTGAGGGATCTTTTCCTGGCTCACAATCATTGATCTACTCAGCTTTCCTCCGGGAAGCGAAGAAAGCCGCGTTAAGATAATGAATCGAATTGTGGTACTGCTGATTTAAAGCTGATTCGGGGCGATGGGTTGAAATACCGTTTTTACCGCGGCTCGTCGCCAGCAGCTATCAACTGAACAGAGGATATAACTGTCAATCAGTTAGTGTCGTTTTTGTGTCTCGTTTGGAAGTCTTTGAATGAAAGAGCTGCCCGAGTAAAACTCTCTCCGACACCATCAGCCAAGTCCATACCTGACCAAAAGCCGCTACCTTTGTGATACCCAACAAACAAAGGCTGAGCGCATACTATGCCATTCTTCTCATTTCCTGCAAGCTAATTTCTAGCGGGCATCACAATCCTGCTACACAAGAATATTTTTTAATGGCCGGCACCCAATACCAAAAAACGTGAAATGGCGCTCACCCTGGGGAATTGTTACCGGAACACCGCGCTCTTTTTCCCCTTCGCCTTTCAATCGCGGCCTCTATATTCATCTCCAAACCCGCATTCCTGACATCGCGCATCTTCTAGTAGTCACAATCCGCTCAATCGCGGCCTCGGCATACACGCGTGACCATTAAGAGAATCAACTTAATTATTCTCTATGGGTCACAATCCGCTCAATCGCGGCCGCTGCTTTCACGCCAAACAGCAAGCCTATTTACTACGGGGTAAAACGGTCTTCATGTCTCAATCCGCTCAATCGCGGCCTCTACTTCCAGGCGGAAGGGGGAGTTTTACATGCAATGGGGCTGCAGTGACAAGTCTCAATCCGCCCAATCGCGGCCTCAGCAATCATGCCTCGACGTCGTATCAACTGCCGTGGTCTTCAGTTCCGCTCTCAACCAGCTCAATCGCGGCCTCTGATTTCACGCGGATTCGATTTCATTACGTTCAATCAATGGTTTCTCAAGTTTCAATCCGCTCAATCGCGGCCTCAGCTTTCACGATGACGCCTGCGGCGGTGCACTGCGATTGCTTGTACTAGTCTCAATCCGCTCAATCGCTACCTCAGCTTTCACGTGGGTTCCCGACACTTCCCCGCTCTCAATCACAATGCCGTCTCAATCCGCTCAATCGCGGCCTCGGCATTCACGCGGAAGGCCACCCCTATTTCGAGCGTCAATTCGAGCCTAGGCTGTCTCAATCCGCTCAATCGCGGCTTCAGCATTCACGCCTCGTCCTTTGGCACTGCTTCAACAAGCATATCAACGTGTCTCAACCCGCTCAATCGCGGCCTCACTATTCACGCCAGGCACGAAGCTATGGCACCACACGGACCATGCCGAGTCCCAATCCGCTCAATCGCGGCCTAAGTATTCGCGCGCTGGCTTTGCCATTCTGGAGATACTTCGTAAAGAACTGTCTCGATCCGCTCAGCCGCGGCCCCAGCAGTCAAGCGCGGCGGAAATAGCGATCGCACGGACGTGGTCGGAGGTTTCAATCCACTCAATAGCAGCCTCTGCTTTCATGCCTGGATGATGCTAACCTTGCCGGCACCTTTAAGCACGTGTTTCAATCCGCTCAATCGCGGCCTCTGCTTTCTTCCACAACGGTTTCGGTTGGGCTTACCTGATGCCGATCATGTCTCAATCCGCTCAATCGCGGCCTCTGCATTCACGTAAAAGTGGCTGGGCAGGTTTGCGGTGATCCTCGGGTTTCAATCCGCTCAATCGCGGCCTCGGCATTCACGCAAGAGCATGGCCAGTTTCAACAAGATCATCATCGTAGGGTCTCAATCCGCTCAATCGCGGTCTCGGCACGCACACATGGTGTAGTTGATACGGCCATTTTCGACCTCGGCGGTGTCTCAATCCGCTCGACTGCAGCCTCAGCTTTCACGCGCCATTCTCGAGAACCTCAATGGCGTCCGGATGGCTGAGTCTCAATCCGCTCGACCGCGGCCTTGTCATTCTCGCGAGCAGGAAACTCTGTCATGGTTCGACGGCGGCGGGTCTCAATCCGCTCGATCGCGGTCCCTGCAGCCACGCCCGGATGGTACAACTGATCTGTTGATTGCCTATATTGACACGTCTCAATCCGCTCGATCGTGGCCTCGTCATTCTCGCACACCGTCTGCGTCCCGCCGGGCACGAGACTGCGTCTGCCTCAATCCGCTCAATCGCGGCCTCAGCATTGAAGTATCAAGGATTACTACGAGGTCAAGGGCGAGAAGAAGATGTCTTAATCCGCTCAATCGCGGCTTCAGCAGTCACGCTCTGGCCAAGGCCTTCATCTACGCCTTCAATTCCGCCTAGTCTCAATCCGCTCAATCGCGTCCTCAGCATTCACGCACCGAGAAGAACATCGGTAAGACCACAGAAGCCTAGTCTCAATCCACTCGATCGCGGCCTCTACATCATCACTCAAGGATACGCCCTGGGTGTTCGATGACGATATGTCGTCTCAATCCGCTCAATCGCGGCCTCTGCATTATCACGCGATACGATGTTCGCGTATTACTTGCTCGATGAGAAGGCTCAATCCGCTCAATTGCGGCCTCAACTTTCACACCAATTCTACGAGCAGATGTTCTCATACTACTCGAACACGTCTCAATCCGCTCAACCGCGGCCTCTGCTTTCACGCGATTATTTATGGAAACCTAGAAGATTCAATGCGTCGAGTCTCAACTCGCTCTATCGTGGCCTCGGCATTCTAGCTTCTACGATGCCTAGAATGCCTGTCGAGAAATCATGGCGTCTCAATCCGCTCATTCGCGGCCTCAGCTTTCACGCGCAATTCGATGATTGGCACAGCTATCAACGTCTGGAAGTCTCAATCCGCTCGACTGCAGTCTTAGCATTCAGGCCTCGATAATCAGGAGTGGCGAATGCAACTCAGCGTCAAGTCTCAATCCGCTCATACGCGGCCTCTACATTTACGCGTGATTCTCGGCGCCTGTAATAACATCCGCAAGAGGCGGCCTCAATCCGCTCATTCGCGGCCTCGGCATTCATATCGCGATGATGGCGCGACGGAGATCCCTGACCAGGTAAAGTCTCAATCAGCCCAATCGCGGCCTCAGTATTCTCGCAGTCCTTGGGGAGCGTTTACAGGTTACCAGCCCAAGGTCTCAATCCGCTCAATTGTGGCCCCAGCTTTCACGCAACAACGCACTGAAGGCTTTCAACAACCGCGCGCAGACATCTCAATTCGATTAATCGGGGCCTCAGCATTCACGCGCCAACAGAGCTTACTGGATATACCCAATGTCATTTGTCTCAATCCGCTCAATCGCGGTCTCAGCATTCACGCCCAAGGATGAGCAGGCCTAGACCTAAATCATCCGGCGTGAGTCTTAATCTGCTCAATCGCAGTCCCTCCATTCACACATCCTTACGGATTCGCGTCCTGACCAAGAATGCCGTGTCTCAATCCGCTCAATCGCGGCTTCTGCTTTCACACCTAAAATTAGACCAGCACGTCGAAGATTTCGAGGAGGTGTCTCAATCCGCTCGATCGCGACCTTAGCATTCACGCTCTCCGGAGAGAGCTGGAAAAAATCTTGCGATCCAGTCTCAGCCTGCTCGATCGCCGCCTCAGCATTCCCGCGTGGGCATAAGCTGGGGAATTCCCCATTCACCAGCCAAGTCTCAATCCGCTCGATCGCGGCCTCAGGTTTCACGAGAATAATTGGCCCGAAATGCCCGATGTGTTGATGTGAGTCCCAATCCTCTCGATCGCGTCCCCAGCATTTACGCATAAGTCGCCGACAGCTTGGAAAACGGCAATGAAAAATGAGTCTCAATCCGCCCTTTTGCGGCCCCTGCATTTACGCATAACGGCATGGGCTTCCATCCCGGATTCCCGCCTGGCTTGTCTCAATCCGCTCATTCGCGGCCTTAGTTTTCACACTGATCGTGTTCTCGCCGTGGCCGGCCGCGTGTATCGAGTTTCAATCCGCCCAATTGAAAAATTCAATAAGGGGATCTTCCACGCAGCGCCGTCAATGTATTTCTACAGGGCGCGAACGTGTTAGAGGCCGCGGCGACGGTTTCATATCTTGAGAGCTTCGGACACTTTCCGCCAGGCTATATCAACTGATAACGCTTTGAACGACTCGACCATCCTGACTCGGTTTCGAAGCGCGCTATTCACGAACCGTTTCTTTCGCTCCCCATCCACACCCGCTGCTGTATTACTGCCGGTTTCCGCAGCATCAGGAACAGAGCAACTGAGCCAGCCAAGAGATACACCACTTTTATCAGTCCAGCTCAATTCGGTTCTATTGCCCGAAACGAATGCCACGAAATCGAAGAAATGCAAAAGCCCATCTTGAAGTGACATGAAATTTCGGTTTCTAAATGCCCTGACTGCCATCGTTTCGATAGCGAATGATTTAAAGTTGGCAGTGCTAGGTAAATTTCCATTCCAGTACTTCAGCAGTTTTACCAAAGGCTTAAACATCCTGTTTTGAAACTTGTTGACAGCGGAGGCGTTTTCACTGTGCTGCTTCGGCGACGTCGGAATCCATTTTTCGGCGTTCCTGTCAGGGATTCTGATTAGAGATGCGTCGTTCTTATCTTCAATAGCCGGGACCACATCAATATTAAGATGATTAAGTTGAAGCCTGACTGACCGTCGTTGCCCGAAGACTGAGCTAACTGGATACCGGCATCTAATCGCGTTTGCGAATGTCTGCAAAATTGCCACTGGCGGCGGAAAGGAGAACGGCGGCCCAAAAAGAACAGAGGATACAATATTGCCGGCAGTGTTCCAGTATGAAGGGTCAATCACGACAATGATGTCCACGTCATCAATTGGATAAATAGCTGTATCTCTGCTATAGCTGCCGCTCAAATAAGTCTTCACAATGCGAGATGCCATTTGCCCTGTATTTAGGGTGTCGCGCAGATAGTTTTGACTTCTGCTTGCGCCCTCCTTTTGCGACTGGGAAGGCTCGATGCTTCTGACAAGTTCCCAAAGTTGAGTTTCGCAGACTGCCATATTTTGTCAGGACGAACTGGAAACAGCAGATCGGAGTTCAATCCGCTCAATCGCGGCCTCAGCATTCACGCCTATCAAAAGCATCTGGTAGATATGTTTGGAATATTGTCTCAATCCTCTCGATGGCAGCTCCAGCATTCAGGCAGGCCCATATCTTCGGCGTTCTGTAGGAGCCAGTACTGTCTCAATCCGCTCGATCACGGCTCAGGGTTCACGCGTACGTGATTAAGACCATCACAACGCAATTCCCCCAGTCGTGTCTCAATCCGCCCAATCGCGGCCTCTGCATTCACGCACTTATGGAAGTAGGTTTTGGTGATGCGGGCATTACGCCTCAATCCGCTCAATCGCGGCCTCTGCATTCATGCTGGCACTCAACAAGTCGAGACCGCCACAGCAGCCGGAACGTCTCAATCCGCTCAATCGCGGCCTCTGCATTCTCGCTGTGCCTTTCTCCCAGCCAATCACGCCCATGGAATGTTGTCTCAATCCGCCCAATTGCGGCCTCTTCTTTCACGCCCAACGACGTCTTTCGCAAGTACGGGAAAGAGAAAGTGTCTCAATCCGCTCAAATCGCGGCCTCAGATTCCGCGCTGAAGATTGGCCATATGATTACTTGGACGGGTTCCCGTTTCAATCCGGTCAATCGCGGCCTCAGCATTCACGCCTGTCTGCATTTGTCAGGCGCAGAGTGTGACACAGTTGTTTCATCCGCTCAATCGTGGCCTCGGCATTCACGCTCGGAGTAAAGTTTGTCCTTTCGCGAGATATATTCGGTCTCAATCCGCTTATTCGCGGCATCTGCATTCACACAGCCAATTTCCCCTTCAGTGAGGGCGATAAGCATCTGTCTCAATCCACTCTATCGCGGCCTCAGCTTTCACGCAGCCAGAAAAAGCTGATGGATATCTTCCATAGCATGTGCGTCTCAATCCGCTCTATTGCGACCTCAGCTTTCACGCCTCAACGGCGACACCTCGGCGCAGTAGGCGCAGAAAGTGTCTCAATCCGCTCAATCGCGGCTTCACCATTCACGCCAGGGACGAAGCTATGGCACCGCACGGACCATGCCGAGTCTCAATCCGCTCAACCGCGGCCTAAGCATTCACACCAAGCATAGAGTACTGCGAAGGATGGCACGACCACGCGTCTCAACCCGCCCAATCGCGGCCTCAGCAGTCACGCATTATGCCAGCAGGCACAATGCTGCGCACTACCTGAGAGCCTCAATCCGCTCAATCGCGGCCTCCGCACTCACGCTGTTCGTGGCCGGAACCCAGTACACGAAACAAGAGATTTCTCAATCCGCTTATTCGCGGCCTCGGCATTCACCCTAGATACGCATCCCTGCTTGGTTCCGTCCGATCAATTGCCGTCTCAATCCGCTCAGTCGCGGCCTCCGCATTCACGCACGAGGGCCGTAGCCTTCCTACCAAGCCCATGAATTCGGGCAGGCTCAAACCGCTCGATCGCGGCCTCTGCATTCGCACCAGAGAGAAGTATTATGAGGTAGAGCTGACCTGGATCTTATTAATCACCCCGCGCACGCCCGGTAGATGTGCGATCGCACGCTCGGCGTCGGCCCGCTCGCTTTAATAATCGTCTTCGCCTTCGAGCGTCACCAGGCCGTTCGCTACGGTCGAATGAATTTGATCGGAGGGGACGAGCACGTCCCCTCCGATCGCGAGACGAACGGCTCGCGCAATCTCCGAGTCAGTTCGCCCCAGACTTCCCGTCACATTCACCTAGATGTCATTTGCTACATCGAGCACGCCGGGGACCCTGTGCGCAGCCTTCTGCGCATCCAGTTTCTTCGCATAACTGTCAACTGTCACGGTCAGCGTGACCACACCCTTCTTTACAGTCACGCCGATTTCGCTCTGTTTGAGTCGCGAATCACAGTCGAGTTGAAATAGCGCTTCTATCTCGAACTCTTCGTCCGATTTGTAAGTCATATATTCCTGTCGCCGAGTAGCCAAGCGGGATTACTCCCGCCCAGCCCTCTAGGAACTGATCGTGAAGGTTTGCCTTCAATCAGCTCGAGCCTCTCAAACGCCCTTCTCAGAACGCGGTTTCACCACTT
>Ga0126377_10000609_pt1 | contig 21969 bp, 16 predicted proteins | sample PanSoiMetPlot_22_FD_92647 | JGI IMG/M metagenome (GOLD analysis project Ga0126377, IMG submission 92647) | Tropical forest soil microbial communities from Panama - MetaG Plot_22 | ecosystem: Environmental > Terrestrial > Soil > Tropical forest > Bulk soil | place: Panama | collected 2016-02-17 | reverse complement strand
TCATTGTCGGTGAGCGCCCCGCGCTGAGTACCCTCGACGTCGACACTGGCATTCACGAGCCGCTGACTGCTGGCCGAGTCGACAACTCGACCTCGAATGACGCCTGTTGCTTGCGCGCCGAGCGGGGAGACACACAGGAGCAGCGCGGCGAGGGTCGAGACAGCACTGCGGACTACCGCCATAAGCCTTGTCCTCCAATGCGGGGGGATCGACGAGAGGCTACTGGAGCAGCAGGGCACCCGATGTCGTTTGCCGGCCGGGCCACCGAAGTGCAAACTTTCGTGCAAAACGGTCGGCCGATGATATCGGGTTCAATCAAATTTGGGTAACAAAGGTTCCGCTTCGCTCTGTGATACTGCCCGGTCGCCCCGGAGACAAGAGGCACCCGATGCAATTGGCATTCTGCAATCGTTTGTGCAATTATTGCGGCCGACACTAGGGGGGATAGGGGCATGTCCGCGGCTCGTGTGACCTTGAAAGACATCGCGAAAACGGTCGGCCTCTCCATGGCCACCGTCTCCCGCGCCCTCGCCGACCATCCTGACATCAGCGGCGAGACCAAAGACCGCGTCCGCGAAGCGGCTCAAGCCCTCAGCTACATCCCGAACTATCGCGCGCGGTACCTCCGGGCCAAACACTCACGCTTGATCGCGCTGATCTTGCCGGAAATGAACATGTTTTTCTTTCCGTCCATGATCGCCGGCATCAATCGCGTCGTGCAGGCCAACGACTATTCTCTCATCGTCTTCCAGTCGGACAATTCGATCGTGCAGGAGCGACGGCTCGTCGAATACTGCACGCACCTGTCCGCAGACGGCGTCCTCGTCGTGTTGTCCTCGGAAACGACCAACCTCCAGCACCTCGGCGTCTTGAACGACTGTGGGATTCCCGTCGTGTTGCTCGACCGTACGATCGAGACGATGAAGTACACGACCATCACCATCGACGACGAAGCGGCGGGCTACGAAGCGGCCGCCTATCTCCTCGACCATGGACACACGTGTTGCATCGGCGTCTTCGGCGATCAGCGACAGCGCATCAGCACCGGCCGGCTCAAGGGGTTCCGCCGTGCCCACACCGATCGGGGCATTCCGCTGGCCGAGAGCCAGATCGTCCGTGTGACGCTCGTCGGCGAGCTCGAGGAGCAGCTCTCGCGTGCGTTTGCGGCACACCCCAATCTGTCCGCGATCTTTACGATGACCGACGAGCTGCTGGTCTACACACACCACTTCCTCGCCCGTCGCGGAACGCGCATTCCGGACGAGGTATCGCTCCTTGCCATCAGCGACGGACAGACGCCGTCCTTCCTTCACCCGAATGTCACACATTTGCGTCACTCGGGTATGGAAGTCGGTGAACGAACGGCGCACATCCTCATCGGCATGATCGAGCACAGCTCCGACGCGATGATGGACGTTCGCATCCGCACAGCGCTCGTCGAATTGGGATCGGTGGCAACGTGGCAACCGTCAAAGCGACGCGCACTTAGCAGCAAAACCTGAAATCGACCATCATGGGCCTGATCGCACTCGCGTTGTTCGCGCAGCTTGCCGCTCCCCCGAAAGTGCGGCCGGTACTCGCCTTCCCCGAAGCGGGACTCGACGACAGCGCGAAGTACCAAGGGTACCAGACGCGGTTCTTCCGCGACGCGAGCGGCAACACGGTGCAGATCTACCTCGACGCCCGCGCCAGCCGCGTCGTGCACGTCTGGGCCGACGCGGAGGACGAAAGCCTGGGCTTCACCGCGCGCGCGTCGGGCGGTCGACCGGCAGCGCTCCGATGGGCCGGCGCCGACGCGATCGTGTCTCGCACGGCGCGTACGCGGACGGTCGAACACGCACTCATCGCCTACGACGCACGCATCGATATCGGCTGGTTTCTTCTTGGCTCGATGCGCATCGAGCGCGATCTCCAGTACTCCGAACGGCAGAAGTCGGCGTTTGCCAATGCTCCGTTCGCGCTGCCTGAATACGATCGCTTGCTCGCCGCGCTCGCGACGCTCGACCCCGACGAGCGCCGGCAGCACCTGGCGCTGCTTCGTGCCACCTCTGAGCAGGACGTGCGCGCGCGCCTGCGTCCAATCGTTCGCTCCACCGGCGCCGGCGTGGTGAGGATCGTCCAACCGGCGCTCGACGCTCGCGACACGTTGGTCATGGAGTTCCGGACCGATCCGCGACAAGTGACGACAGTCGTGGAAGGAGACTCGGTTTCGCTGCGCGCTCGTTCAGGGAGTCACATCAACTTCAGCGTTCGCATCACCACGAGTGGCGCCGCGCTCACCCCACTCGAGCGCACTCGAATCTTCAACGCGCCATTCCTCGCCTTTCTCTCGGCGGCACGAGCTGACGGGACTGTCCGTGGACGCCGGCTCGAGCGACAGGCGCGTGGCCTCGAGCTCCTCGTATCACGCGAAAAGCTCATGGCCGGCATGCCGACCTATGCGACGTATTTCGGCCGCGACATGCTGATGACCGCGCTCATGATGCGCCCGATCTGGCGCGACGAGATGTCGGAGTTCGTGATCGCCAGCGTGCTTCGCAAGCTGTCCCCGACGGGTCAGGTGAGTCACGAGGAGGCGCTTGGCGGCCAAGCCATTCGCGAGGCGGCCGGCGAATACGCTGGACTCGTCGAGCAGTCGGCGCGCGCAGAGGGCGAGGAAAAAAACCGGCTGCTCGAGCGTGCGCGGACCGTCCTGCGCGACCTTCGCCGCGTCCGTGAGAATTATCACATGATCGACGCGGAGTTTCAGTTCCCGATCGTCACCGCGCGGTGGCTCTCCGACCCCGCGGTTCCTGCGGCACGCAAGCGGGCATTCCTGCTGGCCGCCGCCGACAGCGCCGAATCCCGCCTCGTTCGACTGCTGCGCGAGCTGGCGCTCGTTGCGCGTGAGACGGCGCCCTACGCCGCGAATCCAGCCGCCGAGAATCTCATCTCGTTCGCGCCGAGGGACTCCGGTCGCTGGGCATCGCAGAGCTGGCGCGACAGCAACGTCGGATATGGCGGCGGACGCTACGCGATGGACGTCAACGCGATCTGGGCGCCGCACGCGCTCGAATCAGTCGGACGCATTCTCGAGTCGCTGCGCGCGATCGGGATCTCGACCGACTCGCTCGCGCGCTCGATCCCGGAGCTGGGTGCCGACACACCGCTCGGTCGGTATGCGCGAGATCCGGCGGCGCTTCGGCGGGCAGTCGGCCTGTGGCAGAATGCGAACCGACACTTCGTGGTCCAGCTCTCGCCCGCCCAAATTCGCGAACGTACGACCGCACGTCTCGCCGCGATGACGGCCGAAGAGCGGCGGCTGTGGACTGACGTGCTCGCGCGTTCGCGCGCGGATGCGGACTCGCTCACCTTCCTCGCCCTATCGCTCGACGGCTTGGGACGACCGATCGCCGTGGCCAACAGCGACGTTGCCACGCGTCTCTTTCTTGGCGACACCGAAGAACGACCAACGGTTCCCGACGCACGAGCAAGAGCCGACGTGTTGCGCGACGTCAGACTTTTTGCGCGCGCGTATCCAGTGGGGCTGCTCCTCGAGGGTGTGGGCCCAGTCGTGGCGAATGACACGTACGCATCGCCGTCGATTTGGCGGGACTTCGAGCGAGACCGATATCACGGACCCCGTGTTGTTTGGGGACGTGAGAACAATCTCTTTCTTCTTGGAGCGATTCGCCGAGTCGCGGATGCCGCCGGAGATCCCGCTGCCTCGGAATACATCGGTGAGCTTCGCCGCGCCATCGACCGCGTTCTTTCGGCGGTCAACGCATCGGGCTTCCACAGTGAGCTCTGGAGCTACGACGTCGACGACGGTCGAGCGATGCCAGTGCGGTATGGAACATCGGGCGACGTGCAGCTCTGGAGCACGACGGATCTCGTCGTACAGTTCATGAGAGCGCGGCTCGGCGGAACGGTGGAGCGCTAAAAGCGGAACATCGGGGCAGAAAACCGTTGCTCAAACGGGTTTGCGGCCAACGCCGCTTTCGCAGCGACCGGATAGCCGTCAATCCGCGACAATCCGCGTCATCAGCGTCATCCGCGTACCGAAATGTTGGAGTTTTGCGAGAGGGCGCCACCACCTGAAATGCTGAGGCCCGAGAATCCAACACCTGACGTGAAAGCAGTCCCGTTAGTGTCCGTCCCTCTCCGTTAGTGTCCGTTCATTAATGTTTCAACAAGAAGAAACGGACACTAACGGAAAGAGCAACCGGCACTAACTGAAGTGCGGTGAAGGTTGAATGACGCAGCTCACCGCTAACACAGTCTCTGCTCACGATGGCTACGCATGCGGCGCCCACGACGGCTCACCCGGCGTGTACGGCAGACACGGATCGAACCGGCCCGGTGACTCGGTGTAGCGCATCGCCTTGGTGTACCCGATCTCCGACGTGAAGTAGCCGAGCAGCGCGAGCTCCTTCATCATGCGGAAATAGTGCACGGGTGAGTCGGCGGTGATTGGCGCGCCGCTCAACTGGACGCCCGGCGCGTCCGGCTCCTTCGTGTCGGTCGGAAGAGGGAGTCCGCGCTTGCGGCGATCGGCTGCATCGCGCGCATCCATCACGGCCTTCTGCTCCCGGTCGAGCGCTGTCAGCACCGCGAGCCGCTGCTGGGGCGTTGCCTTCATGAACGAAACGTTGTGGGCCTGTTGCGTCGCGTCGTTCAACTTGCCCATGCCCTCGCGGAAGATCTTCTGATCCTCCGGGCTGTACGAATCGGTGACCATCACCGCCATGAAGGCGCCGGTTTTCGCGGCTTTCGCCCCCGGTGTCTTCGTGTCGGGAAGGATCGTGTCGGCGATCTCGTCGAGGAATGCGATATCGTCCGGCGTGAACGCCGCGGCGTTCACGTTGACCTGTCGCCGCTCGCAGGCCGCGATGAGGTTGCTGCCGCCCACCAACGCCACACCGCCGAGCATGGCGGTCACGCGTCGGATGGCCTCGCGGCGATGAATCAGTATTTGCTCGAGTGACATGCCATTGCCCTCGCGTATACGCGAATTCACATTAGAGGTTGCGACGATTGAGCTCGCGCACGGCGTAGTCGGCCGCGCGCGCGGTGAGCGCCATGTAGGTGAGCGACGGATTCTGGCACGCCGACGACACCATGCCGGAGCCGTCGGTCACGAAGACATTGAGCGCATCCCACACCTGATTGTGCGCGTTGAGCACCGACGTCTTCGGGTCGCGCCCCATGCGCGCTGTCCCCATCTCGTGGATCCCCATTCCCGGGAAACACTCGTTGTCGTTCATCGTCACGTGCTTGACGCCGGTGTGCTCGAGCATCTCGGCCATGTCGGCGATCATGTCCTTGCGCATCGACCGCTCGTTCTCGCCGGTTGCGCAGTCGATCGAGATGACCGGTAGACCCCACTTGTCTTTCTTGGTGGTGTCGAGGGAAACCTTGTTGGCGTGGTTGGGGAGCATCTCGCCGAAGGCGGTCGCGCCGATGGACCATTCGCCCGGCATCGCCATGCGATCCTTGAACTCGCCGCCAACTCCCAATTCACTCACCGCTCTCCACCATCCCTCGCGTCCCGCGCTTCCCTGATAACCGAAACCACGTAGGTAGTCGCGTTTGTCGCCGAAGAAGTTGCGGTAGCGCGGAATGTAAAATCCCGTGGGACGGTTGCCGAAGTAGTACTTGTCTTCCATGCCATCGATCGTGCCTTCCGCGCCGCAGCGGAAATGATGATCCATGAGATTGTGACCGAGCTCGCCCGAGCTGCTGCCGAGTCCTTCCGGCCAGACGTCGGTCGCCGACCGCATGAGGAGCCACGCGGAGTTGAGCGTCGACGCGCACAGAAAGATGATCTTCGCAGAGTATTCCGTCGCTTGATCGGTGACGGCGTCCAATACGCGAACGCCCGTCGCACGCTTTTTACTGCGATCGTACACTATCTCGGTGACGATCGACCATGGCTTGAGCGTCATGCGGCCGGTCTTCGCTGCGGCGGGGAGCGTCGATGACTGGCTGCTGAAATACGCACCGTACGGACAGCCCAACCAGCACGCATTTCGATACTGGCATGCGCTGCGGCCCGCGAGCGCTCTCGTCGAGTTGGCCACGCGGCCCGGAATGATGCGCCGTTTGCCGTCGTACAATTTCTTCAACTTGCCGGCGATTACGTCTTCGGCGCAGTTGAGCGGCATTGCCGGCTGGAATTGGCCGTCAGGGAGTTGCGTCAGCCCCTCGTGGGAACCCGCGATGCCGGCGTGTCGCTCCACGTGATCGTACCACGGCGCGAGGTCGGCATATCGAATCGGCCAATCGACGGCGATTCCTTCTTTCGCATTTGCTGTAAAGTCGAGGTCACTCCAGCGGTAACTCTGGCGTCCCCACATCAACGAGCGCCCGCCGACCTGGTAGCCACGATACCAGTCGAAGCGTTTGACTTCGGTGTACGGTGACTCTTTCTCGTTCACCCAGAACGCGAGATTCTTCTCATTGAGCGGGTAGTCGCGTTTGAGCACTGGGTAGAGCTCTTCCATTGCTTTGGTGCGGCCGCCGCGATGGAGATACTCCCATGGGGCCTTCGTCGCGTTGACGTAGTCTTTCACATGCTCGACGTTGCGGCCGCGCTCGAGCACCAGAACGCGAAGACCTTTTTCCGTCAACTCCTTGGCGGCCCACCCGCCGGAGATGCCTGAGCCCACGACGATCGCGTCGTAGATGACAGACTGCACGATTTGCCTCCGATGTGCGAAAAACGTCAGTGCGGACACTACACGTGGCGCGAATATGGGACGAAATGTTTGTGGGCGCGAGGGGAGAGAATGACGGAACAACGGACCAGCGGGAAACCAGACCGAAGAGAGAAACGCAGATGGACGCGGAAAAAACCGGGATGGACGCAGATCGCTCCGCCTCGCGTGAAAGCTCCCGGCACCTGGACAGATATTCATTCTTTTGAAAAGCGGTCTCGGGGCGCCACTATTGGCTTCCCGAGCGGCCGTTATTTCAGAATGAGTTCCCTCTCAGTGCGGGATTCTCCAACGTCTATTGTTCTGGTTTATCCGCGTCCATCCCGGAGGTTTCCGCGTCCATCTGCGTTTCTTCACTTCCTGGTGTTGATCTTCTGAGGTCCGCGTTGGTCTCCATGTCGCGAAATTACCCGGCACCGGGGGGAGATACTCGTTTTGCGGGGCACCTCGGGAACTCCTCTGTCGGGGGGTTGCTCCCACTCAAATCTCCCGAACAGCCATATTTCGAGATGGCTTCCCAACACGACTACTCAGCGACGGTCATCTGGACCGGCGCCAGCAATGGACCAACGACGTCGTATCAGGCGTACTCGCGCGAGTACGAGTTCCAAAGCCCGAACAAGCCGTCGGTCCGCGGTTCAGCCGATCCGCACTTTCGAGGAGATGCGACGCGCTACAATCCCGAGGAGATGCTCGTGGTCGCGCTCTCGACCTGCCATCTGCTCAGCTATCTCGCCGACTGCGCGCGTGCGGGCGTGCACGTCGTCGCCTACGAGGACGACGCCAGCGGCACGATGACGCTGCAGAACGGCACGATGCGCTTCAGCGACGTGCTGCTCCGCCCGCGCGTGACGGTGGCGCCCGGGACCGACGTGGCGAAAGCGCAGGCGCTGCACGAGTCGGCGCACCACGGGTGCTTCATCGCCAACTCGGTGAACTTCCCCGTGCGCCACGACGCGACGATCGTCGTCGCGTCATGAGCGTTTACTGATACTGGATGTAGACGGGTTTCGGGTTCAGCGCGAGGATCGCGTCGGGGGACATGAGCTTGCTGCCCTTCTTCTTCGTGTCGTTCTTGTAGAAGAGCTTGAAGCCCGTGTATTCGACCGGGTACTTGTACACGTACGCGCGATACGACTCCTGCTTGAGGTGTGGCGGGCCCCAACCATCCATGTTGATCACGATCTGCACGCGTGGATCGAGCTTGATGCGCTTGTAGCCGGTCAACATATCGCGCGTGAAGCGATGTACGACCAGGACCTTGGGCGGAATGTTCTCCGACGTCACCAGATCCTGCAGGAACGAGGACGCGAAGTTCACGTCCGCGGCGTCGAATGTCCCGATGCGCGTGCCGGGCACATGGCCCTTCGTCATGGCGAACTCGGGATCGATCCCCAAGTGGACGTCGGGCCGCTTGAGAAATCTTGCAAGCTTCGGCAGCTCCTCCTGGAGCGTGCCCTGGCCGACCTGCACATCGAGGAAGAGCAGCGCATTTCGCCGCTTGGCCCATCCGTAGACCTTCTCGATCAACGCACTGTCCATTCGTGTGCGGTATTTGCCCGACGGTCCCGGATTATCGTTCGCGACCACTGCAATCAGGTGCAGGGCCGGTTGAACAGGCATCGTGGAATCGGCTTCATTCCACGCCGCGACCTCGCGGTCGAGCTTGGCGAGCATGCTGTCCGGCTTGAGCTCACCGAGAATGCCCATTTTCTTCGAAAGCGGGTTGCCGTAGAAAGCGACGATTCGCCTCGCCGGCAGAACCGCCCCGGGCAACGGAGCCGGCGTCTCGATCGGCCAGAGCGCTGGCTCGGAGTCCATCACGCTGGCCTGCGGCTCGACCGCGGCCTTCGTTGGTGGGGAAATCGGCGGTTTGGCCCCCCTTTGTTGGGCCCGCGCGTCCGACATATAGCCGACGACAAGGAAGCCGCCCATAATCAGCGCGTTAGCCCCTCGGCGCGCGCGGCGTTTCAGAGTTTTCGTCATGAACGATCTATAGCCTCCTCAACCCAACGCATCCATGCCTTGGCAGCAGAACTACGATCCGCTGCACGGTCCGCTATCGACGATCACAGCGGCGATGCCGTTACTTGTCCTTTTAGGACTCCTGGCATCGCGACGAGTTCCAGCGTACGTGGCTGCGCTCGCTGGACTTGCAACCGCACTGATCGTTGCGGTCGTCGTCATTGGCATGCCGGTTCCGCTCGCTGGGCGCGCCGCGGCGTTCGGAGCGGCGTATGGGCTGCTACCGATCGGCTGGATCGTGTTGAACGTGATTTTCCTCTATCGCATCACTGAAGCCCGCGGCGTCTTCTCCGCCCTTCAGCGCGCGATCACCAGCATTACCGCGGACCGGCGGCTTCAGCTTTTGCTGATTGCCTTCTGCTTTGGTGCGTTTTTCGAGGGAGCTGCCGGGTTCGGGACACCTGTCGCCGTTACGGGTGCGATGCTCATCGGCATCGGCTTTCCACCGCTCGAGGCGTCGGCGCTCTCTCTTATCGCGAACACGGCACCCGTCGCTTACGGTGCGCTCGGAACTCCGGTCATCGCCCTGCAAGGCGTGACGGGACTCGACCTCGGCGCACTCAGCGCGATGGTGGGCCGCCAGCTTCCATTCTTCTCGCTCATCGTTCCGTTCTGGCTCATCGCGGCGTACGTCGGCTTCCGTCGAATGCTCGAAGTCTGGCCGGCGATTCTCGTTGCCGGTGTTTCATTCGCGATTCCTCAATTTCTCGTCTCGAACTTCCACGGCCCTTGGCTCGTCGACATCGTTGCCTCGGCGAGCTCGATGCTCTGCCTCGCGCTGTTTCTCCGCTGGCGCAGCGCGAAAGCTGGAGTGACGCCGCCGCCTGACTTCAGTCTGAGGAGGCCGGATGCGGCCGGTGTTCGCCATGATGCGATCGCCAGCGACGTGCAGACGATTCCACTCCGCACGGCGATCCTTCCGTGGGTGATTCTCACGGTTGTCGTTTTCGCTTGGGGAACGCCGCAGGTGAAGGCCTTCTTGAACCACATTTCCGCTCCAAGCTTTCCGATCGCGGGACTCGACAAGATGATCGAGCGCATGCCGCCGGTCGTCGCGAAGCCGACCGCCGAGGGTGCGGTGTACACCCTCACGTGGCTCTCGGCGACGGGTACCGCGATTCTGGTCGCAGCGATTATCTCCGGACTGTTGCTGCGATATTCGCTCGTCGAGATGGCGAAGCGGTATGTCGGAACGATCAAGGTCGTGTGGAAGTCGCTGCTGACGATCGCGGCGATGCTCGCTCTGGGATATACGACTCGCTACTCCGGCGAAGACGCGATCCTCGGCCTTGCATTCGCACATACCGGCTTCGTCTATCCGTTCTTTGCGGCGATGCTGGGTTGGCTCGGTGTGGCGGTGACGGGAAGCGACACGTCGTCCAACGTATTGTTCGGCAGTCTGCAGACGATCACGGCGAACCGGCTCGGTCTGAGTCCCGTGCTGATGGCTGCGGCGAACAGCTCCGGTGGCGTGATGGGCAAGATGATCGACGCGCAGAGCATCTGCGTCGCGAGTACCGCCACGGGTTGGGAGGGTCACGAGTGGCGGATCCTTCGTTTCGTATTCTTTCATAGCCTGCTGCTGGCAGGGCTCGTGGGCCTTCTGGTGCTGCTGCAGCAGTATGTCTATCCGTTCACCGCGCTGGTCGTGCGGTAGCCGGTGGAACGGTGGAGCGGCAGAGCGCCAAACCAACAGCTTATGGGACGGCGTTGTCCGAAAACCGGTCGGGCAACGGTAGTGAACGGAAGACCAAAACGGAAAGGCAACGGAAAGGGCGGAATCGCAAAAAGGATTGTACAAGCTCGCTCTGATCGGGCGGGTACGATGGCGAGGAGCACCAGTTGCTCGAACTCGCCGAGACTTTGGTGTCATGGTGCCTCACGCTCTTGCCGTTGCCATTCCGTTTCGGTCGCTCCGTTCACTCCCGTTGCCCGACCGGTTTTCTGGAACCGCGAAGGCACATCGGTTGGGATTCTCCACCGCTCCAGTGCGCTCAGTCCATACGGATTGCCGCCTGCGGATCGATACGCGCGGCGCGGCGCGCGGGGAGATACGTGGCGAACGCGCCGATGAGAAGCAGAAGCACCGATGACGCGATGAATGTCGTCGGATCAAAGGGGCTGACGCCGAACAACAGCGTCGTCATGACGCGCGTCAGCAGCAGAGCGCCCGCGACGCCGATCGCGATCCCGACGGCGGTGGTGCGCGCCGCCTGACCGATCACGAGTCGGAAGACGTCGACCGGCGTCGCACCCACGGCCAGACGAATGCCAATCTCCCGCGTTCGCTGCGCGACGGCGTACGCCATGAGCCCGTAGATGCCGACAGCAGCAAGGACGACCGCGAGTAGTGCGAAGCCGCCGAGCAGCGCGGTGTTGAACCGGCGTCCCGCGACCGACCGTGTGATGATTTCGTCGACCGTGCGGAGTCCGACGATCGGCAACTCGGGGTCGGCGTCTTTCACCGCGCGACGAATCGTGTTGAACAATGTGCTCGGATCACCGTCGGTACGGACCACGTACACCATTCCGCGCATCATTCGCTCGACGATCGAACTGTCGATCTGCGCTGCCGGCAGGTACATGCCTGGTTCGTCAGGCGAATCGAGATTGGACGTTTTCACAGTCGCGGATACACCGACGATCGTCGCCCACGGACTCGGCGACGTCGGCGATCCCCATTTGATTCGTCGCCCCAACGGGCTCACGCCGGGATAATACTGACGCGCGAGCGCTTCATTGATCATTGCGACCGCCGGCGTCGATCGCGTGTCGTGTCGGTTGAACGAGCGCCCTGCGCGAATGGGAATACGGAGCGTCTCGAAGTAATCGGGAAAGATGATCGTGTTCGACCCGACCGGCACCTTGGGCAAGTCACTGCCCTCGACGGAGAAGCTGATCCGCAATAGGCCCGCCATCGGAATCGCCGTTGCGACCGAGGCCGAACGCACGCCAGGAAGCACGCGCAAACGGTCGACCATCTGCTGCTCGAAGCGAGTGACGTCGTCAGTCGTACGGTAGCGGTAGTTGAGCAACCCGAGCCGGAACGAAACGAGACCGCTCGAATCGAATCCTGGATCGACGTTTTGTGTGTTGATGAGACTCTTGACCATCAAACCCGCACCCGTCGCCACGATCGACGCCAGCGCGATCTCGCTGACGACGAGTGTGCGGCGCCCGCGCTGTTTCGACACGCCGGCGCTCGCCGCGCGTCCTGCACCGCGAAGGGAGTCCGCGATTCCAGCTTCCGGTCGTTGCAACGAGGGCACGAGCGACACGATGACGGCGGTCAGCGCCGCGATGCCGAGCGAGAACAACAACACGCGGCCATCGACGGCGATTTGATAACCCTGTAACAACGCCCGCGGCGCGCGAGCCGCCAGCACTTTCGCTCCCCACATCGCGAACGCGACACCCAACGCTCCGCCAATCACCACCAACACCGAGCTCTCGGCGAGAAACTGCATCGCGAGGCGAGCGCGCGAGGCGCCGAGCGCGCGACGAACGGAGATCTCGCGCTGACGGGTCGCGGCGCGGGCGAGCAAGAGGCTCGAAACGTTGATGCACGCGATGAGCAGGACCAGGCCAACCGACGCGAACAACACGAGCAGCGAACGTCGAGAATCGCCGCTCGCGCGATCACGCAGCGGGAAGACGTCGGCAGTCGTGAGGTGCTTCGCGCCGTAAACGCCGGGGTGAAGCTGGGGAAGCTGGCTGGCGATCTCCGATGCGCCGCGCTTCGCCTGCTCGAGCGTGACCCCCGGCGCGAGCCGAGCGAGAAGCGTCGTGTTGTACGAATCGCCGCGCGTCTTTTCGACCGCAGGCGTGATCCAGTACGGCGAGAAGATGTCGGCAACTGGGCCGCCGAGACCGGGAAGCGGAAAAGCGAAGCCGGGCGGCGTAATCCCGACGATTGTCGTAGCAACGCCGTTGACGAGAACGGTCCTGCCGACGACTGCCGGATCGGCGTTGAACCGCCGCCGCCAGAATGCATCGCTGATCACGGCGGTGTTCGCGCTTCCGACGACGTCGTCGCCCGGCAAGAACAGGCGTCCGTGAGCGGCATTGATTCGAAGAACCTTGAACAGCGTTGCCGAAACGGCGGCACCGGGCACACGTTCCGGATCGGCGCCGCTGCTCGATATCGTCAACGCCGTGTTGTCGTATATCGCCGTGCTTTCGAGCACTCGGCCTTCGAGTCGCCGGTAGTCGTGATACTCGGGCGTCGAGATGAGGCCAAAGTTTCCACCCCCGAAGTTCGGCAACGCCTCGCCGATCAAGACGAGACGATCCGACTGCGGGAACGGCAGCGGTCGAAAGAGCACGGTGTCGACGACGCTGAAAATCGACGTGTTGACGCCGATGCCGAGCGCGAGGCAGAGGATGGCCGCGATACTCAGCGATGGACTGCGGCGAAGCTGCCGCAGCGCCAATCGCAGCTCGGCGGCCACGAGATGGAATCGATCGATCATGGAACGCTCCCGCTGCCACTGTGTGTCGATGTCAGTGCATTGCGCGCGAACAGCGCCGACATCACCAAACCGGTGATCCGCTTCGGCGCGCGCGCGATCCGGATTCATGCCCTCGGCGATGTACTCGTCGTATCGCGCCTCGAGGTGGAAACGCAGCTCGTCGTCGAGATCACGAACAGGATCGTTTCCCCAAAAGCGCAAATAGCGGCGCCAACTTGCCGCGCGACGGAGCGACATCAGCGCGCCCAGGTTGGTTGGTCGTCGGAGGTCAGCACTTTGCCGACCGCGTCGGAGAACACCGACCACGTCGATGTCTCCGCGCGAAGCTGCTGCTGTCCGCGCGCAGTGAGCTCGTAGTACTTCGCTCGGCGGTTGTTCTCGGAGAGGCCCCAGTCGGAGCGGATCCACCCGCGCTTCTCGAGACGGTGGAGCGCAGGATAGAGTGAGCCCTCTTCGACGCGGAGCACGTCGCCGGTCACCTGCTGGATCCATCGCGCGATGCCGTATCCGTGCGTGGATCCCCAGCTGAGTGTCTTGAGGATGAGGAGGTCGAGTGTTCCCTGGAGCAATTCGACCGGTTCTTTCGCCATGACAGTCCCCTAGAGTGTCATGGGGAATCTTCGATCCTTCCCATAGAATGTCAAGGGAGGCGCCAGGCGCTAGATGCGACCGTTCATCATCGGCCGATGCGTCCCACAATCGGACACTTCGAAAACTGTACACAATGATGACAAGGCACAGTAAGTAACTCCTGGCCAACAAGATCCGTAGTGCGAGACAGCGGCATGCGTCTTCCTTAAGCAAACCCTCCGTTGGAACGTTGTGTCTCAGTCGGTGAAGGACAGTTCGTCGATCAAGTCAATTCGGTTTTCGTCATGAGCTCCCTGTCGTTCCTCGTCGACCAATACGCTGACACGCTCGAGATGCCGGTCTCCGGTGAGCTCGCGGCAGCCAAATGGGAGCACGAGCAAATCGCCAAATACCTCGACGGTCACTTTCAAATCGTTCGTGAGATCGGGCGAGGCGGAATGGGCGTCGTGTTTCTCGCGCGAGACATCGCGCTGCATCGCCTGGTTGCGATCAAGGTTCTGCGGTACGAGTTCACGTCATCCCAGGAACATCGCGAGCGGTTTCGTCGCGAGGCGCGCATGACGGCGCGGCTCAACCACTCGAACATCGTTCCGCTCCACACGTTCGGCGAAGTCGCGACGGATGATGGCGCCCGGCTCGTGTACATCGTGATGAAATACGTACACGGGGAGTCGCTGGCCGAACGGATGCGTCGCGACGGGACAATTCCCTTCGCCGAGACGAGGCGCGTTCTCCGCGATCTCGCGCTCGCGCTCGATTCAGCGCATCAGGACGGCGTGGTGCATCGCGATCTCAAGGCGGAGAACATCCTGCTCGAGAAGAGCAGCGGTCGCGCCATGCTCACGGACTTCGGCGTGGCGCTGCTCCGCTCGCTCGATCCGGTTCGCGAGGAATCGGCGAAAGCATTCGGGACGCCGCACTACATGTCGCCGGAGCAGGCTGCGGGTGAGCTCGACATCGACGGACGAAGCGACATCTACTCGGTCGGCGTACTGGGCTACTATATGTTGACCGGCCGCCTTCCCTTCGATGGACAAACCTTCGAGGCGCTCGCCGCGCAGCACGTCGGCGGAGTGTTCGAGCCGCTCGCGAGTCTCGCTCCGAATGCACCGGCCGAACTGTGCGCGGTCATCGAGCGCTGTCTCATGAAGCAGCGCACCGACCGGTGGCGGACGGGTCGCGAGCTAGCGGCCGCCCTCATGGCGGTGACGATCCGCCGCCGGTGGTTCTCGACGAAGAAGGTTGCGACCGCGGCGATCGTCCGCGGACGACTCGTGACTGAGGCGGCCATGTTCCTTGCGGCGATGAAAGCTGTCTTCAAGTGGACGGTGATCTGACCACTCGATTCGATAGACACTCGAAACCCGGCCACGGCCGGGTTTTCTTTTTGCGGTAACATTGTCGACTGAGAGAATTCCGTCTCCGGTGAAGCGATTCCGCAATTGGGGAGCCCGATGAGATATCTCAACCGAGTCATAACGGCGTGGTTGGCGACGGCGATGTTCATGTGTGTCGCCGCGGTAAACCTCGCGGCGCAGTCCACCACCGTCATCATCGTGCGTCACGCCGAGAAGGCTGCCACGCCCGCCGACGATCCCCCGCTCACGACGGCAGGAGAAACGCGTGCGAAGGCGTTGTGGGATGTGGTGAAGGATGCCGGCGTCGACGCGATCATCACGACGCAGTTTGTCCGCACGAAGGAAACCGCCGCGCCGACGGCGAAGATGCTGAAGCTCACACCCCACGTGATCAATACGAGCGACGGGAACCATGCGAAACTCGTCGTCGCTGCGATTCGGAAACACGCCGGCCAAACAATACTCGTGGTTGGGCACTCGAACACCGTGCCGTCCATCATCGCCGCGCTGGGCGCTGAGAAGCCGCCGCCAATCTGTGATCTCGAATACGACAACCTCTACGTCGTGACGTTTGGCCCGAGGGCTAAGCCGCGGCTCATACACTCGAGGTTCGGCGAGCCCACCGTCGACCTGTCGTGCGCGAAGCGATGATGTTTCTCGGACTACGGCTGAACTTCTTCGAGATCGCTCACCGCCGGGCCGTTGAGCACCTTTCCGTACGCGTCAAAGCGCGAACCGTGACACGGACAGTCCCAGCTCTTTTCTGCCGAGTTCCACTCGACGATGCATTTGAGGTGCGTGCACACGGCGGAGTGTTCGTGCAGCGTGCCTGTCTCGTCGCGAAAGACGGCGATCTTACTCCGACCGCGTCGCATCACGGCTCCACAGCCTCGCGCGATCTCATCGGTTGAGCCGACTTCTCCTCGTGAGACATGGTCTTTCACGTAACGGAATGCGACGTCCGCATTCGCTCTGACAAACTTCTCGATCGGCTCGGCGCGCAACGTGATACGTTTGGGGTCGTAGAGCGATTCCCACTCGTTTGGCCGGCCGAGGACGAGATCGGTGAGTAGCAACCCGCTGATCGTGCCATGTGTCATGCCCTGACCCGAGTCTCCCGAAGCCATGTAGACATTCTCGGCGCCGTCTGGATTGCGGCCGATGAACGAGATGAAGTCGTTCGGCTCGAGCACCTGGCCTGACCACCGGAACACGACTTCGCGCGCTTGCGGCCAACGTGGTCGCATCCAGCTCTCGAGCCGCTGCCAGCGGGCCGCGGCATCGTCGGCGTGTGCAGTCTTGTGATCCTCGCCGCCTACGATGAGCGCATCGTACGCCGCCCCGGAAAGCGCGCCCGGCACCGGCTCGTCGAGGCGTTGAAGCCGCACGTAGTGATACGGACTCCCAGTGTCCCACCACAATGCGTGTCTCACCGATCCGCGAGGCACAACTGCGCCGATCACGTACGTTCGATACGGGGCCTGTTTGGAGTGCGTCGTCTTCATGTCGGTGATCGACCCATTCGTGCAGACGCACACCGCGTTCGCAGAGATCGTGTGGCCATCGCTGGTAGTCACCGTGCAGGTCCCACCTCCCTCGATGCTCTCCGACTTGGTGTCGCAAAAGATTCGGCCGCCGAGCCGGTCAATGGCAGAAGCGAGGCCGGTGAGGTATTTGAGAATGTGAAACTGCCCCTGGTTGGGGAACCGAAGACAGTGGCCGAGATCAGCGTCGACACCGGGCACGCGCGACAGCTTGGACACTTGGGTCAGTCCCGCGCGATGGGCGGCGCCGAGCTCGTCGTCGAGGACGGTTGCATCCTCGCCGGGACGTAGAAAGAGGTAGCCATCGACACGCTCGAAGTCGCAGTCGATGTTCTCGATGCGAACGATCTCTTCGATGCGTCGAATCGCTTCGCGATGGCTCGCCACGATTTTGCGCGCGCCGTCAGGGCCGTGAACGTGCTCGAGCACGTAGATGCGATCGTCGATTGCGTCCGTCAGATGCGCGGTCGTGCGTCCCGACTCGCCACCACCGATGGGGCCGTCGTCGATGACCACGACCTTCGCTCCGGACTTGGCGAGCATATAGGCGGTGGACAATCCGCAAATCCCCGCGCCCACGACGCAGACATCGGTTCTGGCGTTCTGGTTCAGCGCGGCATACGTCGGGACCTCGAAGGTGTTATACCAAATCGATGACGTCTCGCCGCCGGGAACTGAGTTTGGCATCGGTGCTCGGAGCCAGGTTTGGGTCAACTGGGTGACCGCGGCCGGTTGCACAGGACGCACCACAGATGCGAAGCTTCGAATATGATCGCGGTCATTACTGGGGCGAATGGATTCATCGGCCGGCACCTCGTGCGCCGATTCGGGGAGGCGGGTTGGGAAACGCGTTCGGTGGTTCGCCGCGACCTCGATTCTGGCGACGCCGAGGGCTTGTTCTCCGGCGCCGATGTCGTGGTGCACGCAGCGGGAGCGACGCGCGCACCAACAGCCACGCAGCTCCGAGCGTCGAACATCGGTCTGACGCGCCATGTGATCGAAGCAGCACGTCGCGGGCACGCTCGACGGCTCGTCTTCATCTCGTCGCAAGCGGCAGCCGGTCCTGCTCCGTCGCGCGACAATCCGGTCACCGAAGACACACCACCCGCTCCGCGCGAGTCGTACGGACAAAGCAAGCTGGAGGCCGAGCGCCTCGTAGAGGCGGCAACCGATCTGGATCCGGTGATTCTACGACCCGCAGCCGTGTATGGGCCGGGTGATCGCGACTTCCTCAACATGTTCCGTCTGGCCCGGTTCGGGATCGCACTGCATCCCGGGAATCGTGACCACTGGATTTCGATCCTTCACGTCGACGATCTCGCGACGAGTGTCATCGAGGCGGCGTCGCAGAAGCGATCGATCGGACGAAAGTATTTTCTGGCCAACGACGAACCCATTCAATGGCGCCAACTCTTCCGCGACGCCGCCAATTGCGCCAACCGAAAACTGGCGGTCGACATGGATGTGCCGAGCCCGCTCGTCCGCATCGCGGCGGAAATTGGAGACGTCGCCGCGCGTCTCACCGGACACGCGGGCCTCGTGACCAGCGAGAAAGTCGCCCTCAGTCTCCCCCGGTTCTGGATTTGCTCGAGTGGACGCGCAAAGCGAGAAATCGGGTTTGCGCCGTCCATCGAGCTGAGCCGAGGTCTGCGCGATACTTATCAATGGTATCTCGCACATCACTGGCTCTAAGGGGCGAATGCTTCGTCGTATCCTGACATGTGTGGCGGCAATTGCCGCCGTCGCACCACCGTTGAACGCGCAGGCGACGCCGACCGTGCCGCCCGCCGCGCAAGTGTATCGCGATCTCGATCGAATGGCTGCGCTCGGGCTGATCGATACGCTGCTCGTCGGGGTGCGCCCGCTGACGGAGCGCGAGGTCATCCTGGCACTGCAGCAAGCCAAGGCAAACCTCGATCGAAATCCGTCAGCGCGAGAGTGGGCAGCGTCGACGATCGATGTGTACCTCCGCCGCTTCAGGCGCGCGAAAGTTCGTCTGCTCGACAGCGCGGTGGTCGAAGTGGGACGGCTGTCCAGCCCCAGCCGCGCGGCGCCGAGCGACGGGAATGGCAGCGTCGACGCGGACATCAATCCGCTGGCAGCGTATCGCGGCGGTCGGCCGCTCGTCCACGGCGCGACGTTCGCGCTCGAGACGGCGCACAGCGTGGTGCTCGGTCGCTACGTGGCAATCGCGCTCAACCCTCGCTTCACGCAGACAACGCCGAGTGTGGGGCGCGAAGCGTCGACGGTCCGTGTTCAGACGGGCAGCGTGAACGCACTCTTCGGAGATTTCGCGATCCAAGCCGGCCGAGACTACGTCACGCTCGGGCAATCACCAGTTGGGGGATTGCTGTTGTCCGACAACGCGCCGCCGCTCGACATGGTTCGCATCTGGAACGATCGAGCGTGGTGGGTTCCGGGTGTCTCGCGCGTTCTCGGCAAGATGCGGGGATCCGCATTCGTCGGCGACTTGGGCGCCTCTCGGCAGCTGCATCCGCACAGTCGGCTGATCGGCTATCATGTCGCGACGCTTCCGCATCCGCAGCTCGAGTTTGGTGTGCAGGTCATCGACGCGATGGGCGGACAAGGGGGGCAGCCGGCCACGCTCTGGAATCGGTTCCTCGACGCGATCCCGGTCGTCGACGCGTTCCGCACGAGCTCGGACTTTCAGTTCTCTAATAAGCTCGCCGGCATCGATCTGCACTGGAGGATGCCGCGTTGGGCCGGCTTCGAGCTTTATGGCGAAGGCAACGCGGACGACTTCGATGGTCGCAACCTCGCGCGCGGTTTCCTCGAGGACGCCGGGTACTTGATCGGCACTTCGTTTTCGTGTCTGGTGCGCTGCGGTCGGGTGGGTGTGCGAGCAGAGTATCATCAGACCGGCATCCGCTACTACACGCACTTCGATTATCCGATGGCGAAAGACGGCCTGTTGCTCGGCGATCCGCTTGGTCCGCGCGGCACCGGCGGATATTTCACCATCGACACTGATGGCGCCGGCGCGGGTCGCTTCGCGCTCTCGGGCGGATTCGAGGCGCGCAGTGGAAACACGTACCACCCAGTGACGACCGGACCGCGCGACGCAGGGTTTCACTTCGAGCTCGTCACTCGGCGGCCGAGCGAGAAACGCGGGCGCGTGCTTGCATCATGGACCGGGTCGAGCGAGACGCCGATCTCGATGCAGTTGTCGGCGGGCGTCGAACGCGTCGCGAACTTCGATTTCATCGCCGGCGCGAATCGAATCAACTGGTTGGCGCGCGTCGCGATTGTTGGGCGCGTGCCGTGAACGGTGCTCCTGTCGTCGCCTTTACGGTCGATCTCGAGCCGGACTGTCCGCCGTTCTTGCGAGGCTTTCGCGGAATCGAACAGGGCCTTCCGCGTCTCCTCGCCTTGCTGCGCGACGTGAACGTGCCGGCGACATTCTTCACGACTGGCGAGGTTGCGAAGCGCTATCCCGAATCGATTCATCGTGTCGTTTCGGATGGACACGAGTTGGCATGTCATGGAATGACGCACACCGCCTTCACCGCGCTCGAACGCGATGCGGCGCGTGACGAAATTCGTCAGTCGGCGGATATTCTCCGAGCGTTTGCGCCGGTGACGTCGTTCCGGGCACCGTATCTCCGGTTTCCGGATAGGTACGTCGACCTGCTCGAGGGGGCGCAGTTTCGCGTCGATTCGTCGCAGGCGAAGTACAAGGTTGCCTACTATCGATCACCACGGTCGTCGCGCATTCGTCGGATCCCGGCGTCGGTGACGTCGTCAGTCTTGCGTCTCCCGCGCCCGATTCGTCGGGCATACCTCGGTGCACTCTCGAGTCCGATCGTATTGTTCGTGCATCCGTGGGAGTTCGTCGATCTGCGCCGCGAAAAGTTGCGCTTCGATTGTCGTTTCAAGACCGGAGACATCGCGCTGGCCTGCGTCCGAGAAGTGCTGACGTGGTATTCCGAGCGTGGGAGCACGTTCCTCCGTGTGCGCGACCTGGGCGAGGCGAAGGCGTGAAGCTCGAGTGGACGCCCGGGCGAAGACGCGCAGCGGTTGTGGGCGCCTGGTTGCTGGCGACCGTGTTGGTCGCGGTCTGTGCGCGCTCGATCGACTGGCCGCACGTGGCGGAAGTCTTCGCGACGGCGCGTCCGTCGTGGATCGTTGCCGCGATTCTCTTGAATGCGGCGATTGTTCCACTCACGGCCGCCTACTGGTTGGCGCTGCGGCCGCACGGTGAACCACCGGTTCCGTTCCGGCGTGCGTTCGAGATCGCTGCGACTGCCATCGCGTTGATGAACACGGTGCCGTTCGGCGCGGGGCACGCATCGATCGTTGTCCTCTGGGTGCGTCGCGGCAATACATCGCAGCGTGCGGCCCTGTCGATACTGGCGCTCGACCAACTCGGCGAAGGGATCGCGAAAGTCGGACTCTTTTTGATCGTTGCTCTCGTCACACCGATGCCGGCGTGGATGCGCGCCGCGGTGACGACGGTAACCCTTCTCGTCGGGATCTTGTTCGTGGCGCTGGCGGTCGCGTCGCGCTGGGCAAGCGAGCTGAGAATCGATCGAACCTGGATGCGCGCGCTGGCCGGATTGGCGCTCGTGATCGGAACGAAGCTGGCGGAAGGCCTCGCCATCGTTGCCGTGCAGCGCGCGTTCGGCATCGACGTCGGCGCCAGTGGAACGATGTCAGTGCTCGCAGCAGTGATTCTCGGATCGATGATTCCGATCACACCCGGGAACGCCGGCACGTACGACGCAGCTGCGTTCGTCGCGTACCGACATCTCGGGCTCACGCCTGAGCAATCACTGAGTCTCGCGTTCGTCCAGCACGTGTGTTTCGTGTTGCCGTCGGTGGGCATCGGCTATCTGTTCGTGTCGGCTCAGACGTTCGCACGCAACGCCATCGCCTCGCGATAAAGCGCAAGATGCGCTTCGACGACCTGGGGCCAGCCGCACGACGGTTCCGTCGTCAGATTGTGTCGCGCCATGGCCTCGCGCTGCGCGCGGTCTGTGACCAGCGTCGCGACCTGATTCGCGAAGTCGGCATCGGAGCTCGCGAGTAGCCCCTCTCGTCCATGCGTGATCCACTCTGCCACGCCCGACCCACGCATCGCGACGACCGGAACGCCTGCACATCGGGCTTCCAACGCGGCAAGTCCAAACGATTCTCGCACTGTCGGCAGAACGAATAGGTCGCTTTCGGTGAGCATCGAGCGGATCTCGTCTCGCGTGCGACGCCCAACGAGCTCGATCCTGTTGTCGAGCCGAGAGCGGGCAATGGCCCGTTCGAGCTT
>Ga0126377_10000608_pt1 | contig 21972 bp, 18 predicted proteins | sample PanSoiMetPlot_22_FD_92647 | JGI IMG/M metagenome (GOLD analysis project Ga0126377, IMG submission 92647) | Tropical forest soil microbial communities from Panama - MetaG Plot_22 | ecosystem: Environmental > Terrestrial > Soil > Tropical forest > Bulk soil | place: Panama | collected 2016-02-17 | reverse complement strand
CGGCCCATCGTGGATCCTTGGCGATCGACTTGATCCCCACCACGCCAAGCGTGAAGCGTGCCGCCGGGCTCTTTTCGCGACGGAACCGGCGCAGGTCCATGGCGTTGCTGATCACGTGAATGCGCGATCCGCCGGACGCGAGCCCAGGCACCGCGGCGGCGGCCAGATCGTGCAGGTGCTCGGAGACAAAGATCACGTCGTCCACGCGGGAGAAGTCAACCAGATGCGGCCACACCGCGAACGCCTCGAAGCTGTGCAGTCGCATGACCATCCGGGTCGACCCAGGATCGATCATGCCGAAGAGCACGGCGAGTGCTGCGCACCAGTCAACGAAGACGACGTCCGCCCAGTCGACCAGCGGCTGCAGCCACTCGGCCACGCGATCGCCGTAGGCCGACCGGCCGGCAAGGATGTGCTCGGCCATCGGACGCGCGTTGTTCATCAGCGAGATGTGTGCCGCTTCGCCGGTCGGGTCGTAGAAGCGGACATCGACGCCGGGCATCTCCTCGAAATAACGGCGCACCGGCTCGATAAAGCTGTGGTTGCCGTAGGTCGCGATGAGTAGGCGTACCGGGCGATCCGGCGGCGGCGCGGCGGCCGGCTCCCGCCGCCCACGTGACGCGGATAGTGCGCCGACCGTGGCACTCGCGTGCCATGGCGCGAGGAACCTGCCGGGGTCGTCGGCCATCGGCGACGTCAGGCGGTCATAGTGCAAGCGTCGATCGAACAGCAGCCGTTGCACGGCCGTCAGCGATGCGACCGCGGAGCGAACGTTGCCCTTGGCGAACGCCTTGTCCGCAAACTCCAGTTCGGCGGCGGCCGCGTCGGTCAGCCCCGGTGGCGTCCCGAGTTGGATCTCGGCGGCGGCCTGCCGCACCAACAGGTCGGCGCGCAACCGACGGCTGCCTACTCGCCTCAGCACACCGCGTGACACTCGCGCCGCGGACTCCGGCCGGCCGGCGCGCACCAGGCCGGCGTGGACCCGGTCGGCCAACGCCACACGTACCCGGTCGGGCAGGCCCGGTGCCGCGACCACGGCGGACCAGGTGCTCGCGACCACTCGAGAGCGCATCGCGCGCGGCGACGTTGTCGCGCGCACCACTGCAATGGCTGCCCGCCGGGCGGGCTTAGGTGAACTCATCGGAGAGGCCGGTGTCGAGGCACCCAACCGCCGGAACGAGCCAAGATCATCGTTGGGTGATCCTCTGCGATCGCCGACGCGCCGGATGGTTGTTCCGGCCGAGGCGCCGGGGCGAATGACGCGGCAAGTATGCCACAGCTGGGGCGACCGGCTCGGCTAGCGGCCGTCGGCCGACTTGACCTGGCGCTCGACGAGCAGGTCGATGATCCGCTCCGCGGCGCGACCGTCGCCGTAGGGCATGCCGCGCTCCGCGGTCGGCGCCGGCCGAACCACGAGATCCGACCACGCCGACCTGCCAAGCGCGGCCGGGCTGGGTGCCAGCGCGTTCCAGCCATCGGCCAGCGTCTCCGGCCACTCCGTTTCGGTGCGGAGCGTGGTGCAGACGCGGCCGAGCAGGAACGTCTCCTTCTGCAGCCCGCCCGAGTCGGTGATCACGCCGCGCGACCCGAGTACGGCGGCGATCATCCCGGCGTACGGCAATGGGCGGCCGGCGTGCAGCGAACCGGTACGCAGGTTGAGCCCGAACGCCTCGGCCCGCGCGACGAGGCGGGGGTGCGCCAGCAGCGCGACCGGCAGCGGCAGGCTCGCGAGACCGTCGAGCAGCTCGGCGAGCCGCTCGGCGTCGTCGGTGTTCTCCGCACGGTGGAGCGTCGCGACCAAGTACGGCTCCGCCGGGTCGACGCCCTCGGGCAGCTCCGGCGCGGCGAACTCGCCCCGGCCAACCGCGTCCCGGATGCGCAGGCAGACGTCCACCATCACGTCACCGGACAGGACCGTACGCTCGGCCAGACCCTCAGCGGTCAGGTTCCGAACGGCCTCGTCGGTCGGTGCGAGCAACAGGTCGGCCGCATGATCGGTGAGCACGCGGTTGTGTTCCTCGGGCATACGACGGTTGTATGACCGCAGACCAGCCTCGAGATGCGCGACCGGTATATGGATCTTGACGGCGGCCAGTGCTCCGGCCAGCGTCGAGTTCGTGTCGCCGTAGACCAGCACCCAGTCCGGTCGCTCGAGATCCAACACGGGATCGAGCGCGGCGAGTACGCCACCGGTCTGAATGCCGTGACTGGCCGACCCGATGCCGAGGTGGACGTCCGGTGCCGGGATGCCGAGCCCGGTGAAGAACACGTCGGACATGTCGACGTCGTAATGCTGCCCGGTGTGCACGATCACATGGGTGTGATCGGTCCTGGCGAACGCCGCGGCAATCGGCGCCAGCTTGACCAGCTGGGGCCGCGCTCCGACGACACTGACTACCTTCACGTCACGCACCTCGGGTCGAAGGACGCGCTGAGCCTACTGGAGTGCGGTGCGCGAGTCCGGACGCGGCCGGCCTGACGCGCGTGCGCGCCCACACGGTCGAGCGATGTGCGTTTGACGCGTGCGATGGATCGGGCCGATCACGCGGTACTCAGGCCGTTTGTCGCCGATAATCGTCGACAGATATGGTCAGGAACGTCAGATGCCGCGCCGCAGCGGCACCGGCTCGCGCGTTGCCAGCGCACGACAGAATGCGGTTCGTATCTGTGAGAAGCACCGAGTTCGCCGGGAGACTTCGACGTCGGTCGACCGCTTCGACGGCACATGACATGCGGCGGACTCCACGAGCCGGTGGCCGCCCGCACGTCATCTACCTCGCGATCGGCTTCCCACCGGCGGCGAAAAGCAGCTCCTACCGGTTGCGCGCGACGGCGAACCAGTTCGCGACGTTCGGCTGGGACGTCACGGTGATCAATCTCTGCGAGGCGGCCTGGGAACGCGAGTTCGGCCTCGACCGGACGCTGATGGACGGCGTCGATCCGCGCGTGCGCATTGTGGAGCTTCCGCTGGTGCGCCAGGATCTCGAGACCGACGTCCGTCGCTTCCCCGAGGCGCGGGCGGTCGACCCGGCCAGGTGGCGGGCGGCGCACAATCGCCGGACCCTCGCGTCGTTCCCGGACCCGGTGTTCGGCGGCTTCCGTGCCGCGCTGGAACAAGCGGTGGTGCGGGTGCACCGCAGGCGCCCGGCGGATCTGCTCATGACGTCCTGTGCACCGTATGTCAACCTGGCCGCGACGTGGCGGCTGTGGGCCGAGCATCGGGTGCCCTACGTCGTGGACTTCCGCGACGGCTGGTCGATCGACGTGATCAGCGGCGAAGAGGCGTTCGGGGCGGACTCGGTTGCCGGCCGGTGGGAGCAGAAGGTGCTGGCGGACGCGTTGATGGTGTGGTGCGTCAACGAACCGATCGCGGACTTCTATCGCGAGCGTTACCCGGACGTCGCCGACCGCGTACGAGTCGTCCGCAACGGGTACGACGCCGATAGCGTGCCCTCGCGGACCCACGTGCCGGATCCGGCGCACGGCCTGACGTACGGATACCTCGGCTCGATCAACTTCCCGCCGGACATGCTCGACTCGATCCTCACCGGCTGGCGGATGGCACGGCGCATGGATCCGGTGGTTGGACGGTCGCGGCTGGAGTTTCACGGGCACGTCGGCGCCGGTTCGCTGCGCAACGCGAACAACCACGCCGAACTGCTCTACGAACACGCCGAGGACGACGTGACGTTTGGCGGCCCAGTGCCAAAGGCCGACGTCGACGCGCTCTACGCGAGCTGGGATGTCGCGCTGCTGCCGCTCGTCGGTGGCCGCTACGTCACATCCGGCAAGGTCTACGAAGTCATGGCGAGCGGTCTGCCGATCGTGTCGGCGCACGAGATTGAACACGATGCGTCGAATGTGCTGGCCGACCATCCACTGTGGACCGGCGCGGTCGGGCTCGACTCGCGCGATCTCGCCAAGTCGTTCATCGCCGGTGCCGAGTTCGCCGTGCACGCCACCGACGCGGAGCGGGACCAAGCACGAGAGCATGCTCGGCAGTACGCGCGCGTCGCGCAACTCGAACCAGCGGTACGCGCGGTTACCGAGCAGGTTGGCGTGCCGATCGGAGCGTTGCCACGATGATCAAGGTGCTTGCTCTTACCGGTCCGGTCCGCGAGTCCGTGTTGCTAGATATCGCGCAACAGTTCGCGCAGCGTGGCGTCGACCTTGACGTGATGTGTGACTTTGACGCGACGACATTCGAGATCCCGGAGTCCCTTGCTGGGGTTCGCAGCCTGCCGATCGCGGCGAGGGACGGAGAGCTCGCCGACACCGTCCGCCTCGCCGGTAAGCCACTGCCTTACCAGCGATGGATCAAGTTCCACGCGGATCCGTGGTTCCGCTCCAAGGCGCGGCACGCCAACCTGATCGTGGCTCTCGACCAGGGATCCGTTCACGCCGCGTGGGAACTCGCGCAACGGCTGCGCCGACCACAAGTGGTGTATGGGATCGCGCCGGCCCTCGCGCTGCTTGACAAATACCGGAATAAGCCATTGCCGATCGCGATGTCCACGGTCGCATACCTGCCGGTCGCCGGCCGTCGCGTCACTCGCGGCGTGCGTCGACAGTCGCTGCTGTTCGCGAAGGCCGCCGCCCGAGCGGCCACCTCGCCAACCGTGATGCGCAGCGAAGTCGGCGCGCGCGCGTGGACAGCGGTCGTGGCGGCGCCCGGGTTGCCGACGAAGATCCGCAGCAAGGTCGCCTACCGCGTACACATGAACATGCTCGCGGCCGGCCGCACCGAGCGCGCCTTAGCGACCACCGACGCGGCGCTTGCCCGGTTCGGCCGCGCGAGCGTCCGCGCGGCGCTGGTGATGCGCGAGGCCGGGCAAGAGGTTTACGGGCCGACGCAGCCGTCCCTGCCGCGCGCCGTTGACATGCAACTCGACGTCGCGGACGCCGAGCTCGCGGCGATGAACTACGCGAAGGCAGCCGTAGCGGTCGACGCCGCGCAGCGCCTGCTGTTCCATCGTGCGCTGCACCTCGATCGGATGAATTCGCCGCTGATGGACGACCCGGACGGTTTTCTCACGCGGTGGCGAGCGAGCCGGGCGGTCGCCGCACTCAGCGCGCCGCGCGGCAGGTCCGGTACGGCCCGAAGCGGTCCGCGGGTGGCGAGCGATGCGGAGCCGGGTACGTCGCCGAACGGTCGAACCGCGCGGCTGCTGCTCGTCACGCACGACAACCCGGACCACCTGGCCGACGTACGCCGCTTGTTCGCCAAGCCTGGCGTCGACGTACGGTTCATCGATCTCGCGGACGACGAGCGTCGTGGTGCGCTGCTGAGGCCGACGAAGCTGATGATCCAGCACATCCTTGCTGGGCAGAGCGCCTACGGTAGCCGCGTCTACGAGTGGCTCGCGCCGCATCTGGAGTGGGCCGACACGGTGTTCATTGACGGGTGCGCGGCACCGGCCGTGATGTTCTCGATGATCGATCCGGGCACCACGCGCATCGTCGTGCGGCTGCACAGCTTCGAGGCGTACGCGGCCTGGCCCCATCTCGTGGACTTCGAGCGCGTGGATGACCTCGTGTTCGTGTCGGAGCACGTACGAGACGCGTTTCTCACGGTGCTGCCCAGCCTGGCGGCGGGTGGCACGCGGCTGCATGTGGTGCCAAACGCCATGGACCTGTCGCGCTTCGTGCGACCGAAGCCGTCGCGCGCCCGCTTCACCGTCGGCATGCTCGGCATCGGCAGTGTCGCGAAGGATCCGCGGTGGGCGCTCGAGGTCATCCGGCAGCTGCGCGACGTTGATCCGAGATACCGCCTCGTGCTGATCGGCAATGAGATCAATCCGAAACTCGGCCGCGGTGTGCGTGACTACGCCGAGGTGCTAAGCGGCGAGCTTGCCGAGGCTGAGGCGACCAACGCGGTAGTTCTCGCCGGCGAGGTCGAGGACATCCCGGCGGCGCTCACCGAGATCGGCGTGATCGTCAACTCGTCGGCCCAGGAGGGCTTCGGCGCCACGATCGTGGAGGCCGCGGCGAGCGGCGCGGTGCCGGTGGTGCGCGATTGGCCGTTCTTCGCCGGTCGCGAGCACGGCGCCGGCACGCTGTATCCGCACGAGTGGGTCGTCTCGTCGCCCGAGGAGGCCGCCGCGCGCATCCGGGACGTGACCAGCACGGAGCAGTCGTGGCGGGCGGCCGGCAGCGCGGCCGCTGAGGTCGCGAATGGGCGTTGGGATTGGACGGCGACGCGGCAGGCGTACGAAGACCTGATCCCGACCGCCCAGTCGGCGCCGAACGGGGACGGCCCGGCCCGCACTGGTGACGAACAAGCCACGACGACGTCCGGTGCCCGGCGCTAGCGGCCGATCGTCGATGGTGGACCGTTCGCCGTCCGTGCGGCGCCGGCCGCGAAATCGGATCGTCATGCTTGTGGACAACGACGTCGAGCGCGACTCCCGCGTACAGAAGGTGGCGAGATCGGCGGCCCGGGCCGGCTGGCGTGTGACGGTGCTCGGCAAGGCTCCGGGCACGGCCGGCCGCCGGTGGTCGATCGACGGCGCCGAAGTTCGACTGCTGCCGGCCGTTTCCAATCTGGCCAAGCGGCGCCATGAGTTTCGCCGCCGATGGCTCATCGCCCCGCTGGCATACCCGCCGACCGGCATCAAGGCGCGTCGCCGCCAGGAGATCGAGGCGCGCATGGTCGATCTGCGGACCCGACGCGCGGCGCTGCCCGATAGCGCGTCACGGACGGCACGCGCCGCGTTGGTCGCGCGTCTCGCGGCCACTCGCCTGGCTGGCAAGTGGGTGTGGCTGCGCGGTGGCATGCTGACGTTCGGCCAGAAGGCGCGCGGTCGACTCGTCCTGCCGTCCGACGTCGCGTACACGTGGTTCTGGTCGACCGTGATGCGCGAGCGGGCCTGGCGCCGGCTTGAGCCCGCGTTGTGGGACTACGAGTTGGCGTACGGACCGGTCATCGACGAACTCGCACCCGACCTGATTCACGCACACGACTTCCGAATGCTCGGCGTCGGTGCGCGTGCCGTGGTGCGGGCCCGGGATGCCGGCCGAGACGTGAAGCTTGTCTGGGATGCGCACGAATTCCTGCCCGGCGTAGAACCCTGGCAACGCAACGCGCGCTGGTTGCCCGGAAACGTGGCACACGAACGCGAATACGCACCCTTCGCGGACGCCGTCGTGACGGTGTCCGCCGGCCTCAGCGAACTGCTCCGCGACACCCATCACCTGAGCGTCGAGCCAATCGTCGTCCAGAACGCACCGGCGGCCGGTGACATCGCCGCCGACGGGGCGCCCGACCTGCGTACGGCCTGTGGCGTCGGCTTGGATACACCGTTGGCCGTGTACAGCGGCGTGGCGGCCGCCAAACGGGGACTCGACGTGATGGTGGCCGCGTTGCCGGATGTCGCCGAGTTACACGTTGCGCTTGTCGTCGCGAACGTGTCCGCGCCGTACGTCGTCGGTCTGCGCCGGCGGGCGGCCGCGCTCGGCGTCGGCGACCGGCTCCACGTGGTGCCTTACGTGTCCTACAACCGGGTCGTGCCGTTCCTGGCCGGCGCGGACGTCGGCGTCATCCCGATCCGCCACTTTCCGAACCACGAGATCGCGTTGATCACAAAGTTCTTCGAATACTCACATGCACGTCTCCCGATCGTGGTGAGCGATGTGAAGACGATGGCCGACACGGTACGGGCGACCGGGCAGGGCGAGGTGTTCCGGGCCGACGACGTCGCCGACTACGTACGAGCGATGCGCGCCGTGCTGGCCGATCCGGCGAAGTACCGGTCGGCGTACGACGCGCCGGGCCTGCTCGACAGCTGGACGTGGGAAGCGCAGGCCGAGGCACTTGACGGCGTCTACCGCAGTCTGCTTGACACGCCCGCCGGCGATGCCGCGGATGTGCCCGCCGGCCGTCGCAGCGACTTGGGCGATTAGGCTTCGACGCGACCGGCGATGCGCGGTGGACCGGCCGGACTAGCCCGGCCGACATCCGCGAGCGGACACGAAACCAGCACGAGGGGGAAGTCGGACCACATGAAGATCTGCGTAGTCGCACTCGGCAAGATCGGCCTGCCGCTTGCCGTGCAGTTCGCGGACAAGGGTCACGATGTCATCGGCGCCGATGTCTCGCAGCGCGTGGTCGATCTGGTCAACGACGGCGCCGTCCCGTTCCCGGGCGAGGCCGACCTCGACGTGAAGCTCCGCAACGTCGTCGAGGCCGGCCGCATGTCGGCAACCACGGACACCGCCGCCGCGGTCGCCGGTTCGGAGGCGGTGGTCGTGGTCGTGCCGCTGTTCGTCGACGCCGACGGGACACCAGACTTCGCCTGGATGGACAACGCCACCCACGCGATCGCCAAAGGCCTGCAGCCGGGTACGTTGATCAGCTACGAGACGACGCTGCCGGTTGGTACGACGCGCAACCGATGGGCGCCGATGCTGGCCGACGGTTCGGGCCTGCGTGCCGGCCGCGACTTCTTCCTGGTGTTCAGCCCGGAGCGGGTGCTCACCGGCCGAGTCTTCAACGATCTGCGCCGCTATCCGAAGCTAGTGGGCGGCATCGACGAGGAGTCCGCGCGCCGCGGCCTCGAGTTCTACGCGGCCGTCCTCGACTTCGACGAGCGCGACGACCTCGACCGGCCGAACGGCGTGTGGGACCTCGGTTCCGCCGAGGCATCCGAGATGGCCAAGCTCGCCGAGACCACCTATCGCGACGTCAACATTGGCCTCGCGAACCAGTTCGCGCGCTACGCGGACACCGTCGGCATCGACGTGACCAAGGTGATCGCGGCATGTAACACGCAGCCGTACAGCCACATCCACCAGCCGGGCATCGCGGTCGGTGGGCACTGCATCCCGATCTACCCGCGCATGTACCTGTGGAACGATCCGGCCGCCACAGTCGTGCGAGCGGCGCGCGAAGCGAACGCGGACATGCCGCACTACGCGGTGTCGAGGCTCGCGGACGCGTACGGCGACTTGTCCGGCGCCGGTGTACTCGTGCTGGGCGCGTCATATCGCGGTGCCGTCAAGGAGACCGCGTTCTCGGGCGTGTTCCCGACGGTCGACGCGCTCCGCGCGCGCGGTGCGGTGCCGTACGTGTCGGATCCAATGTATTCCAACGAGGAACTCGAATCGCTCGGACTGCCCGCGCACCGCGGCGAACCCGTCACGGCCGCGGTGATCCAGGCCGACCACGCCGAATACCGTACGTTGTCGGCGGCTGACCTGCCGGGCGTACGAGTGCTTGTGGACGGTCGACGCGTCACCGATCCGGCGCGGTGGTCCGGCGTCGCTCGGGTCGTGATCGGCGGCTGACGCCGACGTAACGCGTATAGTTCGGTGAACGAACTATACGTGTTACGATCCGCTCGTGGATCCACGCGACGTCGATGCGGTTCGAGCACTTGCCCGCGTCGCGCGTGTGCTGGAGCGAGCGTCGCCCGAGCTCAGTCTCGCGAACTACCGAGTGCTGGCGGCGATCGGTGCCGGCGACGAGCGCGCGTCGCGGGTCGGTCGGAAGCTCGCGCTCGGCAAACCAACGGTCAGCGCCACCGTCGATTCGCTGTGCCAGCGTGGCCTGGTCAGCCGGTCGAGCGTCGGCTCGGACCAACGCGCGGTCGCGCTGAATCTGACGTTGGCCGGCCGCGAACTACTCGACCGCGTGGAGCGCGCGATGGTCGAGCGCGTCACCGATCTCTGCCGCCGTACACCGGATCCGGAACGATTCATGGCGGCGCTGTCGTGGCTTGGTCCGGCCATGGACGAGTCGCTCGCCGAGCGCAACGCCGCCGAGGACGCGGACGCGCAACGCGCGTCGGCCGGCCCGCCGTCGTGACCGACACCGCGACCGGACCGGGCGACGCCGCGCTCGACGCCACGGCCGAGCCAGCACCAGCCGAGCCAGCACCGGCCGCGCGAGCACCAGCCGAGCCCCGAACCGAAGCATCCGAGACCGCGGGCATGTTCGCCTCCCTGCGCGTCTACAACTACCGGCTCTACTTCGCTGGTCAGAGCGTGTCGGTGGCCGGCAACTGGATGCAGAACGTCGCGATCAGTTGGGTCGTGCTGCAGCTGTCGCACAGCGGCTTCGTGCTCGGTGCGGTCACCGCCGCGCGCTTCGTGCCGCTGCTGTTGCTCGGACCGTGGGGCGGCCTGATCAGCGACCGCTCGGACAAGCGGCGCCTGATGATCCGTACGCAGGTGTGCGCCGCCACGCTGTCGCTGGTGCTGGCCCTGTTGTCGTGGACGGGGCACACCTCGGTGCCGACCCTCGTCGTGATCGTCGCATTGCTCGGCATGGTCAACGTGTTCGACGGTCCGGCACGACAGAGCCTGATCAGCAACATGGTCACGCGGGATCGACTGGCGAACGCGATCGCGTTGAACTCGATCGCCATGAACTCGTCCCGGATCGTCGGACCGGGCCTCGCCGGGCTGCTCATCGCGACGCTCGGTGCGACGCCATGCTTCTTCTTCAACGCCCTGTCGTTCGGCGCGGTGATCGCGAGCCTGCTTGCCATGCGCCGGTCCGAGCTGGTGCCGTCCAAGCGCGAGGTGCGATCAAAGGGACAGATCCGCGCCGGACTGCGCTACATGGCTCGGACGCCCGCCCTGCTCGGCCCGCTCGTGATGGCGACCGTCGCGGGTACGTTCGCCTGGGAGTTCCCGGTCACGCTTCCGCTACTGACGTCGATGACGTTCCACGCCGGAGCGGCGACGTACGGCGCGATGTTGTCGTGCCTCGCGGCCGGCGCGATCGCCGGTGCGCTCGTCGCGGCACGGCGCCGGCACCTCACCGTACGGTCGCTGTCGCTGTCCGCCGTGATCTGGGGTGCGCTGATCCTCGCGACCGCCGCGGCGCCGACGATCGGCATCGCGCTCGCGGTGATCGTGTTCGTCGGGTCGGGCGCCGTCACGTTCAACTCGGCGGCCAAGACGTTGCTTCAGCTCGCCAGCGCGCCGGAGATGCGCGGCCGGGTGATGGCGGTGTGGTCGATGGCGTGGCAGGGCAGCACCGTCGTCGGTGCGCCGATCGTCGGCGCGGCCGCCGGTCTTGCCGGCGCGCGAGCCGGCCTCGTGATCGGTGGCGTTGCGACGCTCGCGGTCGGCGCCTACTACGTCGTCGCCGGGCGAAACGCCCAGCGGCGGACGGAACGCGAAACAGCCGTCGTGCATTGACCTGAACTGTCCGACAGGTGAACGGCGGACACCGCGATATGCAACAAGCGGGCATAGTGATGCGCGTGCAGAACGTGATGCTGTCGTGGCAGCAGTCCGCGGGTCTCGGCGTCGCGCTTGCTGGCGCCGGTCTCGGCCTGCGGCCGGTACGTCGACCGTGGGTACGGATCGCGGCCGCGTTCGCCGTCGAAGCATCACTGATCGCCGCCCTCTATTCGGTGTGGCAATACATGGCGAATCGCTCGGTGTCCGATCGGGTCGGCGCGATCCGGCACGCCGAGTGGCTGGTGCGCCTCGAAAGCTCCGTGCATCTGCCGTCCGAACGTGCGCTGCAGAACGTCGTGCTGTCACACCGGTACGTTGTCGAGGCGGCCAACCTCTACTACGACACGATGCATTTCACTGCCATCTTCGTGTTCCTGCTGTGGTTGTTCTTCTGGCACCGCGCTCGCTACGGCGCAGTGCGCACCGTGCTCGCCATCGCGACGCTGACCTGCCTGGTCATCTCGTTCGTACCGGTCGCGCCGCCGCGCCTACTGCCCGGGTACGTCGACACCGCGGCGATCTACGGCCAGTCCGTGTACGGCGGCTCGGTGGCCAACGAGCTATCCGCGATGCCGTCCGTACACGTCGCATGGGCGGTGTTGATCGCGTGGTACGCCATGCGGATCGGTCGCGGCCGGTGGCGTCTGCTCGGTCCGGCGCATGCCGTCGTGACCACGATCGTTGTCGTGGTGACCGCGAACCACTGGTGGCTGGACGGTGTCGTCGCGGTCGCCGTACTCGTCGCGAGCGCGTGGGCGTACGTCGGCGTGGTCCGCGGGTGGACTGCCTGGCGCCTGGCGGCGCCGCTGACCGCCGCTGGCGACCGGCCGCTAACCGCCGCCGGCGACCGGCCGCTAACCGCCGGCGACCTCGACCACAGTGTCACCGGACAGCCGGCCGTGCGAGTCGCTCACAACGGCACCGCTGTGCCGCAGCAACGAGATGACGCGGGTGACGTCCGACGACCGGTAGATCGTGTCGGTGAGCGCATAGTGCCGTAGCTCCGTCACGGTCTGCGGACCGGTGGCGGTCAGCCGGTCGAGCAGCGCGCGCCGCAGCGGCCCCGGGTGCGGCGACAGCGAGATGTCCTGCAGATGCCCTTCCGGGTCGGTCGGGTCGCGGTAGCGCACGCCCGCGTACTCGTCGACCGCCCACAACGCGTTCTTGAACGCTTCGAGGTTGTTCGCTCGATCGGTGGCGAAGCTGACCAGACACGCCGCGTTCTCGCCGTCCGCGTCGATGAACTCCACGCCGGTCGTCAACCGGAAGCCGCGGGCCTGCAGCGCCGACCGTTGCGCCAGCCAGTCGCCGGGCGGCGTCACGGTGATCAGCTCGGTGGGGCGGCCGGCCGCGTGCAGGCGGGCGGGCGGCGCTGCGATAGCGGCGTACACGAGGAGCGGGGCACCCGCTGCGCCGGCTGCGCTCACCGCCGCCGCGAGCATGTCGTCCGGTTCGCCGCTGACCGCGTGCACCGCGAGGTTTGCCGGAGTGCCGAGTTCGGCCTGTACGGCGTCGAGCCGATCGGTTGCCGCGGCGGTCGGGCCGACCACAAGGTAGGCCAGCCGGCGCCGGACGAGCAGGTCCTGGAATTCGGCGAAGCCGCGCAGCGCAGCCTCGGCCGTCTCGAGGTGCGCGTCGGTGCTCGCCGGGTCGTCGGGCGGTCCGGACCACGCGTACGCGAACGTGACCCGCCTACCGCCGTGCAGCGCGGCCGGTGTCCACACGTCCAGATACCGGACGAGCAACTCCCGGGTCACGCCCGCAAGCGTCATGCCCTAAGTGTGACGGCTTGACCGGTAAGCACGCTACGCCCTCCGGGTCGGTAACCGTCCGCCTGGAAGATCAGGTCAGCGCGGCGGCCAGCGACGCCAACCCCGCCACGAGGTCCTCGCCCGGTGCGGTGAGGAGGTTGATCGCCACGTGGTCGGCACCGGCGTCGAGGTGCGCGCCGAGCCCGGCCGCGATGCGCGCCGGCTCGCCGTAGACGACGAGCGCGTCGATCAGGCGGTCACTGCCGCCGCCGTCGAGGTCGGCGTCGTCGAAGCCGAGGGTACGCAGATTGCGCGTGTAGTTGACGAGCCCGAGGTACGGGCGCTGGACGGTCGGCCGGCCGATAGCCCGCGCCCGCACCGGATCGCTTTCCAGCACGACCCGCTGTTCGGGAGCGAGCAGCACCCCATCACCGAGGATCGCTCGCGCCCGACGGGTGTGCTCCGGCGTGACGAGATAGGGGTGCGCGCCGGCGCTCCGCCGTGCGGCCAGACGCAGCATCGCCGGTCCGAGCGCGGCCAGCACGCGTCGGTCCGGCGGCACGTGCGCGGCGTCCAGCGCGTCGAGGTACGCGACCATCGCGTCGTACGGCTTCGCGTAGCCGGCCACCGACTCCGGGTGCCCGACGCCGATGCCCAGCACGAACCGGCCGGGGTGCCGGTGTTCGATGCGGTGGTACGAGCCCGCGACGGTGTCCGGCGCGTCACGCCAGACGTTCACGATGCCGGTCGCGATTGTGATCGTCGTGGTCGCGTCCAGCAGTTCCTCGATCAGCGCGAGGTCGCCGCTCGGTGAGCCGCCGACCCAGATCGCGCCGTAGCCGAGGCGTTCCAGCGCGACGGCGAGTTCGGCCGAGCACTCGGCGCCGCGGCGGAAGACGCCGAACCTGCCGAACTGTGTGTCCATGTCTTAGCTGCTCCCGTCGACGTCGCGCCGATCTGTTACGGCGAGCGTCCGCGCCGGCTGCGATGATGACCGTCGTCGGTGCACAGCACACTGGGGGACGCGTGGCGGATCGAAGGTACGGCACCCCGACACCTCGGACAACATCCGAGGTCCACGGCGACGAATGGGTCGGCTTCGAGGCGCCCGGCGAGACGTACGAACACGTCGCGTTTATCGGCGTCGATCTCGTGGACGCCGATAACGCGGGCGCGACATTCAACGAGTGCACGTTTCGCGACTGCCGATTCAACGCCTCGACGCACACCGGCGCGGCGTTCGTGAACTGCAAGTTTGTCGGATGCAGCTTCTTCGACGCGACGTTCACCGACTGCAAGCTCGTCGGCGCCACGTTCGAGCGGTGCACCTTCGGACTGCTGAAGGTCGTCGGCGGTGACTGGTCGTTCGTGGGGCTTCACGGCGCGGATCTGCGCGGGACGTCGATTGTGGGCGCACGGATGCGCGAGGCCGACCTGGCCGCCGTACGCCTTGGCAAGGCGGTCGTGCAGCACGTCGATCTGGCCGGCGCATCGTTGCAACGTGCCGAGCTAGCGGGTGCCGACCTGCGCGGGTCGGACCTGTCCGCGGTCGACCCAGTGGCGACGACGATGCGTGGCGCGATCATCGACGTGCAGCAGGCTGTCACGCTCGCCGAGGCGCTCGGCGTCGTGGTGCGCGAGGATGTGCCGCGCCGGTAGCCGAAGCGTAGCGCTGCCGCGAGGTGCCATCGTCGGCAGCGCCCTGAGTCATCAACGCGACGATTGCGTCGACGCTGTCCGACTGGTCGGCGACCCGGTTGCGGCCCACGTGTCCACAGCGGACACAGCGATGCACGATCATGAGCCCTTTCGCCGGGTGGAACTCGACGCCGGTCGGCGCCATGAGTCCTCGGCACGGGTTCGCGCGGTCGCCCGGCCGATCGTCGACGTGCCGCGAATGCAGACAGCTCGGGCAATGATTCCGGTATCCGCCGTCGGCGAGCGCGCTAACCTCCACGCCGCAGTGCTGACACGTGAACGGCGTGTTCTCGGTAGTTCTGGTGATGGCCTGTCCTCACGAGTCGAAGGGATCTTCGATCTCGGAAGGCCAGGGTTCCGTTTCCTCTCCCCGCCGCGGCCGCTTGGCGAGCGGTCGGGTCCCAGGCTTGGTTGGCGAGTGACCGATTCACCGCCGGCCTCTTGAGCCAGCGATTACTTCCAGTTCCTGCTTCATCCCGACGTATCGCATCCGGGAATCCGTACCCTGCTGACTTTGCCCACCGCCCGGCAATGCCGGGCGGTGATTTGTGTCAGCCACTGTCAGGTAGGTTGCCCCGCCTGCCACTGGTAGGTGTCGTGCCAACCGCACTGGCGTCGGCGTCGTCCCCTGTCAGGCACGCGCGACGAATCTCGCCAAGCTCACCTCCGGTCACCACGTGTCCCGGTCGGGACCGGCCTGCGACCAACTGCCGGCCCTGACCACTGCAGCTCTTGACGAACACTGTCACTCCGGCGCGTCGCACGGCGCAACAGCTATCTCGCCGTTGCGCCCTCCCGATCCAGGTTGGCGAACGGCAGCGGGCAGCACGCGCTGACCGCGCACTCGGCCAGGTCGTCGCAGCCGGCATCGATGGCGGTGCGCAACGCGGCCGCCATCAACGTCAGGTCGGCGATCTTCGCCTCGATCTCGGCAACCTTCGCCTCGGCACGCGGCCGCAGCCCGGGCGGCGGCCGGCGGCCGTGGTGGTGGCGGCCGAGGTCGAGTAGGTCGGCGACCTCGTCGAGGGTGAAGCCGAGGCGTTGCGCCGTCTTGATGACCCGCAACATGGTCAACGCTTCGTCCGGATAGAGCCGGTGGCCACCCGGACTGCGCACCGGATCGGCGAGCAGGCCACGGCGTTCGTAGTAGCGCAGCGTCTGCAGGTTCACACCGGCGGCCTCGGCCAACTCGCCGCTGCGCATTCCAGTGATCATTCGCGTAGAACGTTCATCACGCGCTGTTGGATGCCGTCCAGGACGGCGACGTGACGGTCCGGCACTTCGATGTCGAGCACGGCACGATCCGACGCCTGTGCGGTGACCGCGAACGTGAAGAACGAGCAGCACTCGGTTTCTCGCCTGGTGAGGTCGCGCAGACCGGTCGCCAAATCGGCCGGACCGGCCAACACGATGCGCAGCTGACGGTCGGATAGGCGCTCGGCGCTGACCGCGCCGGCGAAGACCGCGTCGAATTCGGCGGCGCGCAATGGACGCTGCGCGGTCGGCAGCGTACAGACGTCGCCGATGTCGGCGATCCCGGTGAACGTCGATGGAAGGCTCATGCGTCGACGGTAAACCCGTATCTAGGTACCGGATGCAAGCCCCGCTTCGGGCGGGTCCAATACCCGCATTGTGCTTGCGCTCACGGCGGCGTACCCGTTGGGTGTGGGGGTGGCTCCCGGGAACCCGAACCGTCGGCGACCGACGCCGGCCGACCTCGACGCGGCCCGCGGCCGTGAAATTCCGGACGTGATCGCGCGCGACCTCGCCGTGCTGTTCTGCGGCATCAATCCCGGGCTGTGGTCGGCCGCGACCGGACACCACTTTGCACGTCCCGGCAACCGGTTCTGGCCGGCACTGTCCGCGAGCGGCTTCACGCCACGTGTCCTGGATCCGTCCGAACAGGATGAGTTGCTTGCCTTCCGGCTCGGCATCACGAATCTGGTCGGTCGGGGTACGGCGCGCGCCGACGAACTGTCGGCCACGGAACTTGTCGCCGGTGCACAGGTACTCACCGAGAAGGCGAAACGATGGCGGCCGCGGTGGATCGCGGTGCTCGGCGTGACCGCGTACCGGTCCGCGTTCGGTCGGCGTGACGCCGTGGTGGGCCGGCAACCCGATCGCCTGGTCGGATCGGGGCTGTGGATCCTGCCGAATCCGAGCGGACTCAACGCGCATTGGACTACACCGCGACTCACGGAGGCGTTTCGAGAACTGTGCGAGGCCGGATCGCGTCCGCGCGACGGTCGCGTTTAGAGGGCGAGGCAGCCGGGTAGCGCGTCTCGCCGGACTGGCTCGGCCGCCGCGGCGCGTCCCGAAGCGCCACGCGAACCATGCAGCCCGCGCGGGCTGACGAGCGTGAAGACGAGGACGATGTAGAACGGCATGTAGAAGTTCGACGACGCGTGAGAGAAGTCGGTGCCGATGGTGGATAGCAGGTCGCTGATGACCGACGTGATCGTGAAGGCGGCGAAGGCCATGGCGCGGAGCGCCAACGCCACAGCACGGAGCGCCAAGACCGCGGCGAACAAGGCCAAGGCCACGGCGCAGAAGGCGAAGACCACAGCCAAGAAGATGGCGACGGCCACAGCGAACAGGTCGAAGGCCGCTCCGCAGAAGGCGAAGGCCACAGTAGAGAAGATGGCGACGGCCACAGCGAACAGGGCGAAGGCCGCTCCGCAGAAGGCGAAGGCCACAGTCAAGAAGATGGCGATGCCTCTGCGGCGCACCGGAAGCGCTGGCAGGTCCGCAGAGGTTATCCCGTCCGATCTTGGCGAGTCGCTGCCGTCTGGCTCGGCCACCCCGGTGAGCCCGGCCACCTCGGCCACCCCAGTCAGCCCGGCGACCTCGGCCACCCCAGTGAGCCCGGCGACCTCGGCCACCCCGGTGAGCCCGGCGATGTTGGCCACCCCGGAGCCCCCGGCTGCCCCGGCGATTCCGGCCACGCCGGCGCTCCCGGTGATCCCGACGCCCCCGGAACCGCACGCGCAGATCGCGACGCGAGAACCGCCGGTCGTGCGCGCACCGGCCGGCGACCTAGCGCGGCACCGACCACAAGTGAGTGGGTCCGTCGACAAGGCAGCCAGGACGACGGCGGCGCGGGAGTTGGAGCTGATCCCGCAAGCGAAGATCCGGCCCGGTAGATACACGCTGAGCCTGTGGCCCGAGATTGCTTGGGCCAGTGCGCGCGGGTGGCGGGACGCGCAGACCCATGAGGTCGTCGTCCGTGACCTGACCGCGCGCCTTGTTGGCAGAGAACTCGCGTGCGGTCGGTGCGGACAAGATGTCATCGACCTCGCATTGTTACTGACCGGGCGCGGCATCTTCTGCGACATGTGCGGCAGGCGGTGCCGGTGGGAGCTGGAACCCTACGACATCGTCCTGGAGTGGAGCGTCGAGGCTCCGCGGCAGAGACGGAAGCCGAAGATCACCGTCGAGGATGCCGGACAACCATGACGCGCTACGGCTCGCGGTCCATCCGGTAGAACTGCCAGAAGTCGTGCTCGATCGGCACTCGCGTGCACGCGGCGAAGCCGGCCTCCGCCGCCCAGCGGTCGACGGTCGGCGCACGCAGCACGGTGCCGGCCGCTTCCACCGGGTCCTCGGCCATGGTCGCCGGCAGGCAATGCAGCACGCTGAAGCCGTATTGCATCCGCTCGACGGCGTCGGGTGTGGGCGTGAACTCGTCGGCCACGCGCTCGTCGGCGATGAAGAGCACGCCGCGCTCGGTGAGGTTGGCGCGTACCGTACGTAGCACCCCGACCGGGTCACCCATGTCGTGCAGCGCCTCGAAGATCGTGGCGAGATCGAACGGGCCGCGATTGCTGCGTCGACTCGCGTCGCCCACCTCGAACGTGACACGTCCGTCGAGACCGGCCCGCGCCACGGCCGCCCGGGCGGCGGCGATCGACGGCGCGTCCAGGTCGACGCCGGTCACCTGGATCAACGGGTACGCCCGCGCCAGCGCGATCGTCGAACTGCCCTCGCCGCAGCCGAGGTCGAGGACCCGTGCACTGGGCTCCGCAGCCAAGCGGGCCACCACGTCCGGCATCGCGGGCAGCCACGTCGACCCTAGATCCTGCACGAAACTCGGCCGATTCAGCGCACGGATGCCATCGCGGATCTCCGCACCGTACGCGCTGTAGGGCACACCGCCACCGGTACGGAACGCGTCCGGCAGCAACGGCATCGCGCGTGCGAGTCCCGCGAGGATGGTGGCAAGCGGTGCGGTGTGGTACGGGCTATCCGTGTCCAGCAGCACCTCGGCATGACCAGGTGGCATCCGGTAGACACGATTGGGCGCGGCGCGCGACGCGTCGTCGCAGTCGAGGAATCCGGCCACTGTCTGATGCTCGAGCCACTCCCTGGCATAGCGCGGCGCGATGCCGGCCCGCGACGCTAGCTCGTCCTCGGTGACACCGCCGTCGATAGCGCGGTAGAGGCCGAGTTCGAGCCCGAGATGTACGCTCAGCAACTCCAACGCCGGGATCGTGCTGTCCACGAGCCGATCGGCGAGCAGATCCCGCGCCTCGTCGGCGGTCACGACGTCATCCATCTGTATACGATGCCACTGCTTGTCGGCGACCGCCCCGGATAGGCCCCAGGTCGGCGGGCTGTCGCGGACTATGCTCGCGAGGTGGCTATGGCAAAAGGTCACGGCCACGATCACGGCGCGCCGGTCGCCGGCCATCGTCGCCCGCTCGCGATCGTGCTCGCGATCTCCTCGACGATCCTCGTGGTCGAGGTGGTCGGCGCGGTCATCTCGGGATCGTTGGCGCTGCTCGCCGACGCCGGCCACATGCTCACCGACGTCGCCGGTCTCACGCTCGCGCTCATCGCGGCGGTGCTGGTCGAGCGGCCGACCACCACGCGGCGCACCTGGGGATACCGCCGCGCGGAGATCCTCGCCGCGGCCGCGCAGGCCGCCGTGCTGCTGGCCGTGGGCGTGTTCGTCGTGGTCGAGGCGATCCGGCGGCTTATAGTGCCGCCGGAGGTTGAGTCCGGCGTGATGGCGATCTTCGGCGTCGTCGGCCTGTTCGGCAACGTGTTGTCGATCGCGCTGCTGTCACGGATCCGGCGCGGGAACCTCAACACGCGCGCCGCGATGCTCGAGGTCGTCAACGACGCGCTCGGCTCGCTCGCGGTGCTCATCGCGGCCGGCATCATCGCCTGGACCGGCTGGACGCGCACCGATGCCGTCGCGTCGCTCGCCATCGGCGCGCTCATCATTCCGCGGACCTGGCGGCTGTTGCGGGAGACGACGGACGTATTGCTGGAGTCGACGCCTAAGGGCGTTGATCTCGAGGAGATCCGCAAGCACATCCTCGGCGTCAGCCACGTGCACACCGTGCACGACCTGCATGCCTCGTCGGTGTCGTCGGACCTGCCCGTGCTCTCCGCGCACGTGGTCGTCGACGAGTCGTGCTTCCACGACGGTCACCTGCCGAAGCTGCTCGACGAGCTACAGCAGTGCCTGGCCGGCCACTTCGACGTGGAGCACAGTACGTTCCAGTTCGAGCCGGCCGGTCACGTCGACCACGAGCACGGCGCCCACCCCTAGGCGCGTGACCTAGCCGCGTCCCCCTACGGCTGGCGCCGGGACGCGAGCCACTCGGCCGGGTTCCACACCACGGGCGTCGAGCCGACCCCGTCGAACTCGATCGTGGGATCGTCGCTCTGGACCAGGCAGAGCAGCCGCCGACCGATCAGCAGCGCCTCGCGCGACCGTCGCGCGACGACGTCGAGCATCACTTGCGCGGAGGTGCGTCGCTGCGTCGCGAACACGTCGTAGCCGATGAGCACGAGCACGAGCCCGGTCGAGTCCGGTTCCCATCCGTAGTCGCCGGCCACCACGTCGGCGAGACAGTCGTTCAGCGCGTCGAGGTTGCGGCCGTAGTAGGACGGGAATCCGAGCGCCGCTGAGACGTCGTCGTGCATACGATCGTCCGCCGTCCAGCCACTCGCGTTCAGCCTGACGATCTGGTAGCCGTGCGCCCGCAGCGCGCCGACGGTGTCCTCGAGAACCGTCGCCCGCCAGAACAGCGTCACCGCCGAGTTCGACAACAGGCGGAATGCCGGATCGTCGAGGTCCGCGTGCTCGTCGAATGCCGTCACGCCTGGTGAGCGTAGCCGTGCTGAACGCGAGAAGGTCGGCCGGGCACGCGGGTCGGCCGGCGTCGTGGCACGATCGGGCGGTGACCGACTCGCTAGCCACCACGCCCTACGGTGCGTGGACCTCGCCCATCACGTCCGACTTCCTGGTCTCGTCGTCGATCCGCCTCGGCTTACCGATCGCGGTCGGCGCAGACGTCTACTGGGCCGAAGGGCGGCCGGCCGAGGGTGGCCGCCAGGTGATCGTGCGGCGCACCCCGGAGGGTGCGACGGCCGACATGATGGCGGCGCCGTTCAACGCCCGTACGCGGGTGCACGAATATGGTGGCGGCGCCGCGACCTTCGCCGACGACGGGACGATCTACGCGTCGAACTTCGAAGATCAGAAGCTTTACCGGGTACGGCCGGGTGAGGCGCCGCAACCGATCACGCACACGGACGGGATGCGATATGCCGACGGTGTTATTGACGTCGAGCGCGGCCGGCTGATCTGCGTACGCGAGGACCACACCGGCGGCGGAGAGGCCGTCAACACGATCGCGGCCGTGGATCTCGCGACCGGCGACGAGACCGTGCTGGTGGACGGCCACGACTTCTTCGCCGCGCCACGGCTCGCGCCGGACGGCCGGCTGTGCTGGCTGTCGTGGGATCACCCGAACATGCCGTGGAACGGCTCGGAGTTGTCGGTTGGCACGTTTGACGACGCTGGCGGCATCGAGCACGCGATCGTGGTCGCGGGCGGCCCCTCCGAATCGATCGTGCAGCCGACCTGGGCGGCCGACGGCACGCTCTACTTCGCGTCCGACCGCAACGGATTCTGGAACATCTACCGACTGCGCGGCGGCGAAGTATCCCCGGTTCTGGTGCGCGACAACGACTTCGGTAAGCCGTCCTGGGTCTTCGGCATCACGACGTTCGACGTACTCGACAACCGGCACCTCGCGGTGACGTACGCGGACCAGGGCGAGTGGCGGCTCGCCGTAATCGACCTGGAGACCGGGCACCTACGTGACGTTCCGACTCCGTACAACGAGTTCAACGGGGTACGCGTCGGCCACGGCCGAGTGCTCGCGGTTGCCGGCAGTCCGACCCGCGCACCGGAGATCGTGTCGATCGATCCGATGACCGGGGCGGTCGACGTGCTGAAGCGGTCGAGCGAGGTCGACGTCGACGAGCACTACGTGTCGGTGGCCGAGCCGATCGAGTTCCCGACCGAGGG
>Ga0126377_10000607_pt1 | contig 21993 bp, 17 predicted proteins | sample PanSoiMetPlot_22_FD_92647 | JGI IMG/M metagenome (GOLD analysis project Ga0126377, IMG submission 92647) | Tropical forest soil microbial communities from Panama - MetaG Plot_22 | ecosystem: Environmental > Terrestrial > Soil > Tropical forest > Bulk soil | place: Panama | collected 2016-02-17 | reverse complement strand
GTCGCGCGGCGTGCACAACCTGTGGTTCGTCGATGGCGCGTTCGCGCATTTGACGACCGGCATGCCCGACTTCGTCCCGACCAATGAGAACGACGATCAGTTCTGGGTGACCGTCGATCTTCGCAATCCTCGACAGCCTCGCGAGGTGGGACGCTGGTGGCTGCCGGGCACGCGCAAGGGCGACAGCTGTCTGCCCGGCTGTCTGCCGCCTCGCCACGCGCCATTCGACGATGGCTATCGACCGCATCAGATCGAGATCTGGCCCGATCACGCCGACCGCGCGTACGTGGCGTACATCGACGGCGGCGCGATGATCTTCGACGTCTCCGGCCTCGCGCAGGTGGCATCGGGCCGGGCGCGGTCGTACACGCCGCGACTGATCAGCCGCGTGCAGTTCCATCCGCCATATCCCGCGTGGACGCACACGTTCCAGCCGATGTTTTCGCGCAAGCTCGCGTGGGCGTCGGATGAAGACACGCAGGACAACTGCAAAGACGCACCGAAGCTGGTCTGGTTGATCGACATCCGCGCGGAAACCAATCCGGTCATCATCGACACCGCACCGCTCCATCCCGACGATGGAAAGCGCTGCAGCGCGGGCGGGAGATTCGGCGCACACAACCTGCATCCCAATCTGCCGGGACCGCTCTACGCGCGGCTCGAGAACACGACCGTCGCCAGCTGGTTCAACGGAGGCGTGCGGCTGTTTCGCGCGGCGCCCGGCCCAGCCGGCATCGATGCGCCGGCGCACATCGAAGAGATCGGCTACTACATCCCGGACGCCCCTGCTGGAAACCCTAGCAAGACCATTCAGATCAATCACGCGATCGTCGATGAGAAGGGCCTCATCTATGCCAACGATCGCTTTCGCGGCGGACTCTACATCCTCAGATACACAGGCACGATTCCTCTGGATTAGCTATGCTGCACAGTTGGGCTTCTTCGCTCGAGTAAGTGCGTCCAGCTCGAGCGTCAAAGCTCATCGGCACGCTCTTTTGTAGAATGCGTGCACTCTGCTCCCCATGCAGAGGTAGTGAATGATCAGCGTCCTCGTGGTCGACGCTGACGACGACGCCCTCCGGACCATTGGTGAGATTCTGCATAGCGCAGGTCTCGGTGCTGTGCTTGCGAGCACCGGACTCCATGCGCTGACGCTCTACCGTCAGGTCCCGGTCGATGTCGTCGTTGTCGACCTTCGTCTGTCCGACTTTGCTGGTATCGAAATGTTGCGGGCGTTTCGCGATGAGCGATCAGGCGTGCCTGTGATCGTGACCGGCGTCGCGTCTCCTGGTGCGGCGATCGAAGCGGGGCGGTTGGGCGCGGCTGAGTATCTCGAAAAACCGCTGCGTGCCGATCAGCTCATCGGGGCCGTGCTGTCGCACGTGCCGATGATGCGCCATCTCAGATGGTCTGGACCATCTGAGTCCAGCTGGACGCATCCGCAGGTGCTGCATGCCGTGAAGGCCATCGACGGTCGGTATTGGGACGCGGAGCTCAGTGTGCGATCGCTGGCGCGCGAGCTCGGCCTGTCGACCGAGCACTTGTGCCGTGTGCTGAAGCGACAGACAGGTGGAACCTTCGTCACACTTCTTCGTCGCGCGCGCATTCGCGCCGCGTGTCGCCTGCTGACCACGACCACGTTGTGCATGAAAGAGATCGCCGCACACGTCGGGTTCACGAGTCCGAACCGCTTCGCACGCGACTTCAAGAAGTTGTGTGGCGTCACTCCGTCGGTCTATCGCATCGATGCGATGCGAAGCAGCATATCTCCCGACAACTCCGAACGCGCAGGCGTGTCCGAATCCTGAACCTGCAATCCACCGACGTCAATTTTCGACAAGCAATATCAACGAGCCGCAAGCCTTCGCGCTTGTCTTGCGCGAAAGGACAGGCAGAATAGCAAACGCTTGGTGTTGCTCCCCGCCATCGTCTGATCACGCGCATCCATTGCTCCTTCGACGCACACAGCGCGAAGGCGGCACCGCGGTAATCACGCGCCTGATCGCTCTGTCATCGCCCGTTCGGGGGAAAGGGTCTGCAATGCGCAGTGTCTTTGCAGTGGGAGTGTGTGTTTCGACGATCGCGCTCGCGCTCGTCATCACGTTCAACGATCGCGTCTGGACGCAACAGAGGGCGGAAGGCGCCTTGCTCTCAGCCTCGGCGACGGATCCCGGCGCGCGCGCAACCACCGTCGGCAGCATACCGGTGACCGAGGCGTCGACCGGATTCGAGGTGGCGTCGAACGGTTTTGCCGAGGAGTTCTGTGCGAACCAGGCCGCGCTGTCGCATTCCACGAATTCGCCGGACATTCCCGCTGACGAGTGTTCGTTTGAAGCGGCGGTCGGCGAGTTCGACGCGCACGAGGGAATAGACGACGGAATCGGGCCCGTCTTCAACGCGAATGGCTGCGGGGAATGCCACGGGAACCCGGTGCTCGGCGGATCCAGTCAGGTCGTCGAACGCCGTGCGGGTTTCTTCAGTTTCCAGACTGGTTTCGTCGATCACCCGGGAGGGTCGCTCATCCACGATCGAGCGATCGATCCCTCGATCCAGGAGACGGTGATCGACTCGAGGAGCAATGTGGTCGCGTTCCGATCATCCCTGAGTGTACTGGGTCCCGGATTCGTGGAAGCGATCGGCAGCCCGACGCTCTCTAACATCGCGGCGCAGCAGCCGTCATCGATGCGAGGCCAGGTCATCAACGTGGCAGTCTTCGAGCAGCCCGGTGCGACGCGTGCCGGCCGCTTCGGCTGGAAGGATCAGCAGGCGAGCCTGCTGTCGTTCTCTGCCGATGCGTACTTGAACGAGATGGGGATCACGAGCCCGCTGCAGCCGACAGAGAACACGTCGAACGGCCGATCGGTGGCTCAATTCGACACGGTGGCTGATCCCGACAACGAAGGCGTGGACGTGGAGCTCTTCGCGCTCTTCATGCGTTCCACCAAGGCGCCTCCGGTCGACGCGCAACGCGCCGCCTCGTTCGACGCGCAGGCAGGCAGCAATCTCTTCAACCAGATCGGCTGCAACGTCTGCCACACCCGCACCATCGTCACCGAACCGCCTGGAACGGTGATCAACGGCGGCGCGCTCATCGTCGCCAACGCCGTCGGCAACAAGCGCATCCACCCGTTCGGCGACTACCTGCTGCACGACATCGGGACCGGCGACGGCATCGTCCAGAATGGCGGCGCGTCGACGCGAAACAAGGTGCGCACCGCACCGTTGTGGGGGCTGCGAGCCCGCGGCCGGTTCATGCACGACGCGATGAGCCAGAACATCGAGGACGCGATCATGCGTCACGATAATCAGGCCGCAGCGGCACGGCAGGCGTTCAAGGCGCTCAGCAGTCAGGACCAGCGGAGAGTGCTCGCTTTCTTGAACTCCCTGTAAGGCTCGCCAAATCCCAACCTCCAACCGCCAACTCCCAAAGGACATCCTCCTTTGGGAGTTGGCGGTCGAAATTTGCGCCAAACTTGCAAGCTCCTCTCCTTGAGCGTTGACCCGACCCCGTCGTCTAATAAGGGGTGCCTGTCCACCGTAGCGCCGCTCGGCGCGAAGGTGGGCCTGTGGAGGGTCGATGACGTGGAGGACTGCCCGCGCGCGGGCTCTGCTGATCGGATCAGTGCTGGGGCTGTTCGCGATGTCGCCGCGCGCAGAGGCCGACGCCGGCGAGCCGGCCACCCGCCTCGCCGATGCCGCGATGAATCGCGACCTCGCAACCGTCCGCGCGCTCGTTGCCCAGAAGGTCGACGTCAACGCACCCGGCACCGACGGCACGCCCGCATTGCATTGGGTCGTTCGCGTCGATGACGTGCCGACCGCGCGTCTCCTCATCGGCGCCGGCGCGAACGCCACGCTGCCCAACCGCTATGGTCTGACGCCGCTCGCCATCGCCGCCGCCAACGGCAGCGCAGCGATGATCGGGATTCTGCTCGACGCCGGCGCCGATCCCAACGCGTTCGATCCCGCCGGCGAGACGCCGCTGATGAGCGCCTCGCGTGTCGGCACGCTCGATGCGATCGCGCTGCTGCTCGATCGCGGCGCGACCGTCGATCTCGCCGACAACACGTATCAGCAGACGGCCCTGATGGTGACAGTGCGCGAAAACCATCCCGACGTCGTGAAGCTGCTGATTGCACGCGGCGCCGCGGTCGAAGCGAAGACCCGGCAAGGGCGGCCGCCGTCATGGGTCCTCCCCAACTCGGTGCCAGGCTTTGGCCACGGCATCGGCATCGTCCGCGGCGGTCTTCCCGAGCGCGGATCGCGCGCGCCGATTCCGGGCGGCATGAGCCCGTTGCTGTTTGCGGCACGCGATGGCCGCATGGACATCGTGCGCACCCTGCTCGACGCGCGGGCCGATATCAATCAGCGTGATGCCAACGACATCACGCCGCTCATCGCGGCGATCACGAACAACCATCCCGATGTCGCGCGGCTGCTGATCGAGCGCGGCGCCGACATCAAGGCTGCAGACTGGTACGGGCGAACGCCGCTCTGGGCGGCGGTCGAGACCCGGAACATGGACGTCGACAACGCCTCGTTCGAGAACAGCATCGATCGCGCGCCGTTTCTCGATCTGATCACGCTGCTGCTCGAAAAGGGCGCCGACCCGAACGTGCGGACGAAGGAAGTGCCGCCGATCAGACGCGACTTCCTTCGGATCACAGGATCGTTGGCGTGGGTGGACTTCACCGGACAGACGCCGTTCCTGAGCGCCTCGCTTGCAGGCGATCTCACCGTGATGAAGCTGTTGCTCAAGCACGGAGCCGATCCGAACATCCCGACGTTTGCCGGCACCACCCCGCTCATGGCCGCTGCCGGTGTCAACTGGGTGGTCGATCAGACATACGACGAGGGACAGCCGGCACTGCTCGATGCCGTGCGGTTGTGCGTCGAGCTCGGGATGGACGTGAACGCCGTGAACTCGATGGGGCTGACCGCCCTGCACGGCGCTGCCAACCGAGGCTCGGACGAGATCCTCAAGTACCTGGTGTCGCAGGGCGCCAGGCTCGATGTGAAGGACAAAGAAGGGCGCACGCCGCTCACGTGGGCTGAGGGCGTATTCCTGGCGACGCATCCGGCGCGGCCGAAACCGACCACGATTGCGCTGATCAAGCAGTTGACCGCGGCACAATAGCTACCCATGCGATACGCGTTCTCCCGATCGGTCCGCGTCCTCCTTCTCATCCTGTTCGGGCTCATCGTCCGCAGCGGCGTCGCCACATATGGCGCCCAAGGCCCCGACGCCACTCGCAACAGCCAGGGCGCTCCAGCGCGGCCCGCGGCTGCTCCGCCGCCCGCGTCGAATGAGGCGGCATTCCTCAATCAGTACTGCATCACGTGTCACAACCAGCGACTCAAGACCGGGAGCCTGGCGCTCGATCTGCTCGACGTCACGAAGGTCGGCCCCGATGCAGAGACGTGGGAGAAGGTCGTCAAGAAGGTCCGTACCGGCATGATGCCGCCGAGCGGTGCGCGAAAGCCTGAGCGGACGATGCTCGACGCGTTTGCATCAGAGCTCGAGTCGCGTCTCGATCGCGCCGTTGATCCGAACGCCGCGCTCGCGACCCCGGCGCTGCACCGCTTGAACCGGACCGAGTACGCCAATGCGATTCGCGATCTGCTGGCGCTCGACATCGACGCGAACACGCTGCTTCCCGCGGATGGATCGAGTCAGGGCTTCGACAACCTCGCCGAAGCGCTTGCGGCATCCCCGGCCCTCATCCAGGGGTATGTGTCGGCGGCCATGAAGATCAGCCGGCTCGCCGTCGGCGAGCGCACGATGGCGCCGGTGCAGATCACATTCGCTCCAGCGCCAGGGCTGGCGCAGGACCGCCACATCGAGGGTCTGCCGCTCGGCACACGGGGCGGCATGGTGATCACGCACTTCTTTCCGCTCGATGCGGAGTACGACTTCTCGTTCGGCGGGCGCGGCTTCGGTGTTGGCGGCGCCGTCGACATGACACTCGATGGCCAGCCGATCCAAGTCCTGAACCCCCGCGCTTTCAAACTGAAAGTGTCGGCCGGACCGCACACCCTCGCGCTCGCGCTCGTCGATCGGCAGCGCGGTGCAGGCGTCGACGAAATCTATTCGGACTTCCGTACTGACGCGGTCTTCACGACACCGGGTGGAGTGCCCACGCTCGTCATCACCGGGCCCAACAATGCGACCGGGCCGGGCGACACGCCGAGCCGACGTCGCATCTTCACCTGTCATCCCTCGTCGGCCGCGCAGGAGACGACGTGTGCGCGCACGATTCTCTCGACGCTGGCACGACGCGCCTATCGCGGTCCGGTCAGCGCGACCGAGATCGCGACGTTGATGGATTTCTATCAGGCGGGCCGGAAGCCGGGCGATTTCGAGACGGGCGTTCAGCAGGCGCTCGCGCGGATTCTGGTCGCGCCGCGGTTCGTCTATCGGGCCGAGGAGGAGCCCGCGACGGTCGCCGCGGGCCAGGCGTATCGCATCAGCGATGTCGACCTCGCCTCTCGTCTCTCGTTCTTCCTCTGGAGCAGCATCCCCGACGATGAGCTCCTCGACGTGGCGATCAAAGGAAGGCTTCGCGACCCGCAGGTGCTGAAGCCGCAGGTCGCGCGCATGATCGCCGATTCGAAGGCCGATGCGCTGGTGGAGAATTTCGCCGGGCAGTGGCTGTATCTGCGCGAGCTGGATCACGTGCAGACCGACGCGAAGAACTTCGACGAGAACCTTCGTCGGTCGTTCCGCCGCGAAACCGAACTCCTGTTCGGCACCATCGTGCGAGACGATCGGAGCCTCATCGATCTGATCGACGCCGACTACACGTTCGTCGACGAGCGCCTCGCGCGGCACTACGGCATTCCCGACATACACGGCAGCTACTTCCGCCGCGTCTCGCTGCCTGCCAACAGTCCGCGGCGCGGGCTCCTCGGTCAGGGCAGCATGCTCACGGTCACGTCAGTCGCGACGCGCACGTCGCCCGTGTCGCGCGGCAAGTGGGTGCTGGAGAACCTGCTCGGCACTCCGGCGCCGATTCCACCGCCCGGGGTCGAAACCAACCTCGGTGGCGCGGAAGCCGCCAAGACCAGCTCGCTGCGTCAGCGGCTCGAGATGCATCGGGCGAGTCCGGTCTGCGCCTCGTGCCACAAGATCATGGACCCGATGGGATTCGCGCTCGAGAACTTCGACTTGATCGGCGAATGGCGTGAGACCGACGGACCGGGCAAGATCGATTCAACCGGGCAGCTCGCCGACGGCACACCGGTCAAGGGACCGGTGGATCTGCGACAGGCGCTGCTCAATCGATCAGATGCGTTCATGACGACGGCCACGGAGAAGCTGTTGACCTACGCGCTGGGGAGACCCGTGCATGCGCAGGACATGCCCACGGTGCGCGCGATCGTGCGGCGTGCGGCGGCCAACAACAATCGGTTCTCATCGCTCGTTGCAGGGATAATCGAAAGCGACGCGTTTCAAAAAAGGATAAAGGCAGAGCGCACGCCTCAGCGTGCGCGAGTGCCTGAGGATCGACCATGAGCTTCCTGACGAAGAAGCATCTCTCACGCCGCACCTTCCTTCACGGCGTCGGTGTCACGATGGCGCTGCCGCTGCTGGATTCGATGATCCCTGCGGCCACGGTGCTCGGGCAGACGGCGGCGAAGGCGCGCACGCGATTCGGCGCGATCTACTTTCCGCACGGCGCGATCATGCCGCAGTGGAAACCGGCCGCCGAAGGCGCCGGCTACGAGCTGACCCCGATCCTTCAGCCGCTCACACCGTTCTACGACCAGACCGTCATCATCAGCGATCTGCGTCACGCGCTCGCCTACGGCAGCGGCGCGACCGCCAATCACAATCGATCCGCGGCGGCGTTCCTGAGCGGCGCATTCGCCGAAGTGGGCGCGCAGCCGTCGCTCGGCATCACCGCCGATCAGGTCGCGGCGCAGAACATCGGTCAGGAGACGCCGCTCCCGTCGTTGGAGCTCACCATCGAGGAGCCGAGCCTGAACTGCGGCGACGGCTTGAGCTGTTCGTATCGCGACACGATCTCGTGGCAGGGACCGCATGCGCCGCTGCCGATGCAGAACAACCCGCAGGTCGTATTCGAACGATTGTTCGGCGACGGCAACACCGCCGAGCAGCGCAAGGCACGACGCGCGCAGTCGCTCAGCCTGCTCGATTCCGTGATGGGCGATGCGGCGGCGTTGCAGCGCAAGCTGCCGGCTTCGGATCGGACTCGACTCGATCAGTACCTGTCGGACGTCCGCGAGATCGAACGCCGCGTCCAGAAGGCCGGACAGCAGCTCTCGGACGATCTGCCGGTACCGGCGGCGCCAACGGGCGTCCCGAAGGATGTCGAGGAGCACATCAAATTGATGTACGACCTGCAGGTGCTCGCATGGCAGGCCGAGATTACGCGCGTCTCGACATTCCTGATGTGCAAGGAATTGAGCGGCGCGACCTATCCCAAGAGCGGCGTGCGCGATGCCTTCCATACGCTGTCGCACCACTCCAACGTCAAGGAGAACATCGACCGCTTCGCCGTGCTGAACCGCTACCACGTGGGCCTGTTCACGTACTTCCTCGAAAAGCTCAAGGCGACCCCCGACGGCGACGGCACGCTTCTCGATCACTCGCTCGTGCTGTACGGGAGCGGGATGAGCGATGGCAATCAGCACAATCACACGGACCTGCCGATCGTGCTCGCCGGCGGCGCCTCGGGACGTCTCAAAGGCGGACGACACATCCGCAACGCCAAGGACACACCGATGGCCAACCTGCTCCTGTCGATGCTCGATGTGCTGCAGGTGCCGTCGGAAAAGTTCGGCGATAGTTCCGGGAGAGTGGGGCTGTAGAAATCAGGATTCAGGAATCAGGAATCAGGGCTGGGCAAGGTCCCAGGAATCAGACAAGCAGGAATCAGCCCTCACGCGCATGAGCCCAAGGACGATTCTGGTAAGGCTCGGAGCCACGACGATTGCGTGTTCGGTCTGCACTCTTGTTCTCGCCGTTCAAAACGACGCGATCGAATGGCGCGTCGGGCCCGACATAACCGCCAACGACAAGAAGGCCATCGTCGAGCTCGCTCGCAATGCGGGAATCGATCGCCCTCACCGGGTCGCGGTCTCGACGACGCTCGCACCCGGCTGCCACGTCCTGACGGTTTCATCCGATGTGATGGTCGACGGCAACCGCGTGACCTGGACCGGTCTCGACCTGATTCGCACCGATTCGAAGAACTGCTGGCCGCAGCGCGACTCCACCAAACGCGTCGGACGATGGATGGCGAATACCTCGAGGCCATGGATCGAGGAGCGGTCGCGTATTCACGACGGCGACTGGCATATCGATCTGGAACTGGACGACGGCGTGCCCTATCGCGATGCCGAACGGATCGTGCTGGCCGTCCGCCGCAAAACGCTCGTGAACCGCGTTCCCGGCTCTCAGCGTGCCGACATCGACCCGGACCTCATCACCTCGATTCAGAAGCCGACAGGGAAGCCTGCAGGTGAATACATCGTCACGGCCGGCAGCGGATCGCGCGGCGTCGTCTTCTCGATTGCGATCGTGGACGACCGCGTGGAACTGCGCGGCTATCGCGCGGCCAGTGAGATATGAAGGATAGTGTGACCCTCGAGGCGAGTCTCTAGACCACCAGCATAACGAGAAGCAGGATCGCCGCAACCGCGCCCGTCGCCTGCCACAGAAGATCGGTCCGTTTGTGCAGGAACACCATCCCGAGGCCCACGAATACGGCTGCCGCCATGAGGAACCGGCCGTACAACTCTTCGAAGCTGTCCACCTGCTGCGCCAGGTCGGACCGTCGTCGGAGACGGTCGATGATGCGGAACGCGACGACCTTGTCGGGCTCGTCGCCGATCTCGAAGTATTCGCCGCCACCGGCCACCGCCAACTGGACGAGCGATGGACGATCGAGCACCGAGCGAATCACCGGCGGAGGCCGCGTGCCATCCGGACGCTTCGGCTCGGGGATCATGCCGCCGACTGTCGACCCGACACCTGCGACGTGAACGGGGATCTTCCGGGCGCGCGCTTCCGCCAATGCTGCAGCCACGCTGCCGCTCCACGCCTGTCCGTCGGAGATGACGAGGAACGCCTTGGGATTACCGGTTTTCCCGAAGACCTCTTCATCTTTCTCAACCAGACGCAGCCCCCACCGAATCCCCTCTTCGATGTTCGTGTCCCACGTCGTTGCGTTCTCGAGGGTGAATGGCGAGCGATCGCCGAGATGATCGATGAAGAAGAAGAGCGCGTTGGGGTCCTTCGTCAGGCGTACTTGAGGAGCGGCCAGCTGCGCGAAGAGCGCCAGGGCGACACGATCGCCTTTCCAGCTCAACGTCTCGGCGAACGTGCGGAGGAACTGCACCGATCGGCGCCAGCGATCGGGACGCACATCGGTGACATACATCGACGCCGATGCGTCCTGAAGAATGACGACGTCCGCGCTCGCCTTACGGATCGATCCGATGCGCGCCTGCGGCCGCGCAATCGACGCGATCCCGAAGCAGCTGGCGATGAGCACACAGGCCCAGAACGCCAGGTCGCCCACCGGCCCGAAACGCTGCTTCACCGGCAGGATGCGCTTGGCGGCGAGTCGCCGCACGTCGCCGCGCCTGCGTACTACCCGCCATCCCCAGAGCGCAAGGAGCGCAGCTGGCGCAATCAGCATCCACAGATAGACCGGGGATGCAAACCGGAACGTGTCCAGCTGAATGGACGGCACTACCCCTTCCGTTCTTTCGGTGCCGCCTTCCCGGCCTCACCACCCGCAGGGTTCTTCTCGCCCTGCTCGAGCGGGATGTAGATCTGGAAGCCCTTCGAGCTCGTGGCCGGTGACGGCGCGCCCGACTCGCCGTTGTCGGCGTCCTGGCTCTGATCCTTCGGAGGCTGCGGCGGGTTCTTGCCCTTGGCCAGCTCGTCGCGCAGTCGCACGATGTACTCGTAGTTGAACGCGGCATCGGGATGCCACGTGCCGTTCTTCAACACCGTGAGATACCCTGCCGCCGCTTCATCGAGCGCCTTCATCGTCGACGCCTTGTCCTTCGAGCGCCCCTGCCCGAGACGATAGTCACCGTTGGCAACCACGAGCTGCAGCTCGACGTTCTCATCGCCGACGGCGGCGACCGGTTCGGCCTGCGCCGGAACGATGGTGTCGTACTTCTTTTCCCAGTACTGAACGGCTGCCTCGCGGGCGCGGATCTCTTTGCGCTCGTCGCGACCGAGCACCGGCACCCATCGCGCGTGATCGGCGTACTGCTTCGCCGCTTCGAGGCTGGTTTTCGCCTCTTCGTACTGCAGCGTCGACACGCGCTGCTGCGCGTCGGCCAGGCTGGTCTCGAGGCGCGCGACGCCGAGACACGCCGCGCCGAAGAAGGCGAGGACGACAGCGGCGATGAGGAAGACAAGGAAGCTCTTCATGGGATCCTCACGGGAACGTACGAAATACTCCGAAGCTCAATTTCAACAACGCGGCGCTGAGCCACAAGCCGACCGCAATGAACGTCCAGCCCGCATACCGCGGACGCGCAACGCTGTAATCACGTGTCTCGATCCGTCCCGGCGACAGGCGATCGATCTCGCGCAGCGCGCGTCCGATCGACTCATCGTCGTAGGCGGCGTAAAACCGTCCGCCGGTGCGCTCCAGGGTGTCCTTCCAGATCTTGTCCTGCAGGACTTCGCCTTCGCGCCGGTTGTACGCCGTCCGCAGCATGTAGACCGGAATCTTCCACGTCCGGGTTTCAGTGACGACGCGATCGAGCTGCTTGACCTGCTGATTCAACTGCGAATCGCGACCGTCGGTGAACACGATCATCAGGTTGCCCGACGCGTTGATGAAGTCGAACGTCTTGAACAGCTGCGTCGCCTGATCGACGCCTTCGATGATGGTCGTGCCCCAGTCAGGGAACCGGCCCCACTCGCGCGGATCGCTGATGAGACGCGTGCTGAGCAGAATGTTCTCGTAATCGTTGGTGAACGGTGTGACCACGTAGGCGAAGTTGCCGAACTGGATCAGCGCGACCAGGTCATGATACGGCCCGCCCATGCGCCGCCGGATGAACTGTTCCGCCGCGGCGACCGCCGTGAAGAACGTCGCCTCGCCCTGGCGCTTCGCGTTCGATTCGAACCTGATCACCATGCTCGTCGACGCGTCGACGAGCAGCGCGATGCGCCGGCCGGGATACGACACCTCCTCGCGTGCGAATCCGGTCTGCGGATCGGCAAGAGCCACCGCGAACACCGGGACTCCAAGCAGAAACAGCAGCACCGGGAAATGCCGTGCGGCCGTCACCGGCGATCGGCGCATGACCGGCAGCAGCGCGGGCAGTGCCACCTGCGTCCGTCCCGATTGGCGGCGCAGAATCGCGATCAGCAGCACGAGCACGATCAGCGCCAGGAGCACGACGAAGACCAGCAGCGCCGTTCTCGCCTGCGCGAACTGCAGATCGACCCATCGCGTGCGGATCCATTCATCCCACAAGGTGCGAAGCCCGACCGGCAGATCGGAGATCGGAGGAATCACTGTCCCATCACAAGCCGACGAACGAACGGAGGGCGGCCGCAGTGCGACGCGGCCAGAGTGTTCCGGCACGAAGCCGGCGAACCGCTTCGGTGCTTTCTTCGAGCGCGGCATCGAGCGCGGCCGCATCGCCGGGTGTCGTACGCCCGTAGCCCGCGGCGCCGAGCACGCCAATCGCCTGTGCGATCGATTCGGCCGACGATCGCATTCGTCGATCTGGCCCGAGGCCGTTGTTCAACTCGTGCGCGATCGTCATCGGCGTCGTCGCCGCCGACAGCAGTACGCGCTTCCGGCGAGGCCATCCACTCGAGACCGTGAGCTGACCGTCGCGCTCGGAGACGCTGGAGGTGACCACATCCTGCGTGACTTTCTTCCCTACTGCCGTGGCGCCGGCAATGCGAAGCGCGGCGACAGCGCGACGCGAGAGCTCGGACGTCCATCCCGAGCGGGCCGCGTCTTCCTTCACCTGCCTCAACACCCGGAGACACGCCTGCAGAAGCGAGGGCGCCGGCAGGGGCTTGACCACGTGCTTGCTGCTCACCCGGAAGAGACCCACTACGCGTGACAGGGCGAACAGTGTGAGCACGATCGCAAACGCAAATGAGATCCACGCGGTGACGGTGGCCGTGGTCGCGCGGAAGCGGCGCGACTCGGCCGACGCGAATGTCTGCCCCGAGGCATCGCGGATGTCGCCCGCGTTCTTGGGCACGAGCGACAGAATCCGCATCGGAAGTGGAGGGAGGATGTAGGTCTGATCGCGTCCCTGCTGACCGGTGCCGGCCGACGTCAGGTTGTAGGTCACCGTCAACGAGGGAATGGTGACGTCCTGTCCGAAGAACCCGTCGCTGAGGAGCCGCAGCACGTACTCCCGCTGAATGAATCGCCACGGCGGAGAGATGACGTCTTCAACTTTCGGGCCGCCGCTGACCACTTCGAACGGCGTCAGCGCGAGTGCTCCGGGCTCGAGCTGATTCAACACCGGGGTCACGGTGATCGGCCCGGTCTCGATCACGCTGCAGGTCAGGACGAGACCGAAGCGTTCGCCCACGCGCACCGCGGTGCGATCGGCTTTCCACCAGCAGCGGATCGGATCCGACGTTGTCGCGCCGGCTTTCGGTGTGAGCGGTGGAGCCGCCGGAGCAGCGGTTGCAGATTTCGGGGCCGCCTTGGGCACGGTCGCCGCCGGAGCCTGGCTTGCCGACACTGGTGCGACGGTCGTCTGCGCGTACACCGGTGCGTCCAGAAGGACGCGCCCGACGTACGCCAGCGCAAGGTACTGCCCGGCGACGACAATCATCGCGACGCCGATCCTGGTGTGCTTGTTCATGCCTACATCTTCCGGAGCCGCCGCTCGGCCGTGAACTCGACCAGCGTGGTCTCCATCTCCCATCGGTCCAGCCCCACGCGGACCAGATCCAGACCCGCGTCGCGCGCCAGTTGCTCGATCTCGTTCTGCCACTCCCCGACCCGCCCGGCCAGCTGTCGTAATTCCCGCCGCGAGAGCACACGCGCCCGTCCGCTTTCGACGTCGAACACTTCCACCCATCCATCGGAGAGCGAGGGCACCTCGTACGCAAACCGCACGTCGGCCATCAGCAGAAACACGTCGTGCACGGCGTTGAGGTGGGACAGTTCGCCGATCACCCGCTTCGCATCGGGAAACAGGAAGTCCGACACCACCGGCACGAGCGACGCCTTTCGCACCTGGCTCTCGATCGCCATGATGATGTCGTGCCCGGTGCCGGGCGTCTGCTGCAGCACCGACTTCTTGTAGAGGTCGAGACAGTACAACAGATGCGACCGTCCGATTCGCGGCCGTGCGGCCGTCGCCTGCTTGAAGGAGTTGTCGAACGCCACCAGGCCGAAGAGATCCTGAAAGAACATCGCCGACAATCCAGCCGCTGCGACCGCACGACCAATCGCGTGCGCGATCATCACGCCGCCGATGCCGCATCTCGTCGAGGCCGACGCGTCGGCCACCGTCACGATCGCAGCGTTGCTGTCCTGCTCGAACTCGCGCGTGATCATCGGGCTGAAGTTGGTCAGCGACGACTGCGACCAGTCGATGGACGACATCCGATCGCCCGGTTCCCAGTCGCGGATGCCGACGAAGTTGAAGCCCGCTCCCTTGAACACGCTGGCGTGATCGCCCATCGTGAATTCCTTCATCCGCTTCAGGATGAAGAGCTCGATCTCGGCGATCTCCTGCAGGTTGACGAAGCCCTCGTCCTCGACATGCTTCGGAGCATGGAGCGCCGCCCCGCGATCGCCGATCACGGGACGGGCACCGAGGCCACGATGTCGTCGATGACCATGTCGACGGTCACGCCGTGACTCGCGGCGTGCGGGCCCAACCAGACACGATGCATGAGCACGTATTTGGCCAATTCCTGGATGTCTTCGGGGTAGACCTCGGCGCGGCGACGCATCAGCAGCGCCCAGACTTTCACCAGCCGCCCCCAGCAGATCGTGGCACGTGGCGAGCCGCCGAGATCGACGCACTGCTCGACCAGTGCGGACGGCGACTTGTGCGCCCACTCCGTCTCGGCGTTGTAGGGTCGCGTGGCGCCGACCAGACGGCGGATGTATTTCGCGAGCGCCGGGTGCATGAACACTTCCCGCGTGATGACCGCCCTGAGGTCGATGATGCGCTCTTTCTGGACGAGCGGCTTGAGACGCACGCGCTTGAAATCGAAGCTCACGAGCTTCTCTTCTTCCTCCGGCCGCAGATACGGAATGTTGATCATGATCGCAAAACGATCGGTTGCGGCCTCCGAGAGCGGGAACGTGCCCTGCCCGAGCTCGACCGGATTCATCGTCGCGATCGCAAAGCTGAACGGCGCCAGCTCGTAGGTGGTCTTGCCGACCGTCACGGTGCGATCCTGCAAGCCCTCGAGAAACGCGCTCTGCGACTTGAGCGGGATGCGGTTGATCTCGTCGAGCAGGATCACTTCGGCAGAGGCGAGCGGACCGAACTCGGTCATGAACTCGCCGGTCGCCGGGTTGATCATCTGAAACCCGACGATCTCGGTCGGCTGCAGATCGGCGCGCCCCTGAAGACGCGCGAACGTCGCGTTGCTGATCGCCGCGAGAATCACGCCGAAGAACGTCTTGCCCACACCGGGCACCCCGCGCAGCAGCAGGTTGCCGGCATTGACCTGCCGCTGCTGATCCTTGTCGTAGGTGGTCGGAATCTCGGATAAGAGGACGACGTTGGCGAGCGCCTTCTCGGTTTCGTAGCCGACCAGCGCGTTGCCGGCTTCGGCCACGATTGCCTCGTGCAAGTCGATGGCTTCCTGGAGTTCGGGATGCATGAACGCAGAATCATACTAGGCCTCAGGGCTCAGGCCCCAGGCCTCAGTAGGAAGCGGCCCGAGGCCTTGCCCAGCCCTGAGGCCCGGGGCCTAGGCCCTGAGGCCTTCGCGCGTGTGGTACTGTCCCGGCCAATGACCACTACCGGGACGCAGACAGGCACCAGCTCGGTCCGACTCGTCGCTTTCGCAAGCCTCATCGGGACCACCATCGAGTGGTACGACTTCTTTCTCTACGGGACCGCCGCGGCTCTCGTCTTCAATCGACTGTTCTTCCCCAACTCCGATCCCCTCATGGGGACGCTCTATGCGTTTGGCACGTATGCCGTCGGATTTTTCGCGCGGCCGTTCGGCGGCATCGTCATCGGCCACTACGGCGACCGCATTGGACGCAAGTCGATGCTGGTGCTGACGCTCGTCATCATGGGCGTCGCGACGGCGCTCATCGGCGTGCTTCCGACCTACCAGCAGATAGGCCCCTGGGCCGCCGTGCTGCTCGTGCTGCTCAGGGTCGCACAGGGTTTCGGCGTCGGGGGCGAATGGGGCGGAGCGGTGCTGATGGCGGTTGAACACGCCCCGCCTGGAAAGCGCGGGTTCTACGGAAGCTGGCCGCAGATTGGCGTGCCGGCGGGCCTCGTGCTGTCGACCGCCGTCTTCACGATTTTTGCGAATCAGCCCGCAGAAGCGTTTCTTTCCTGGGGATGGCGCGTGCCATTCCTCCTGAGCGGACTGCTCGTCATCGTCGGCCTCATGATCCGCATGCGGATTCTCGAGACGCCTGCGTTTTCCAGACTGAAGGAGTCGTCCTCCGAATCGCAACAGCCAATCCTCGAAGTCCTGACCCGATACCCGAAGCAGGTGGTGCTGGCGATGGGGGCCCGCTTCGCCGAGAACGGCGCTTTCTACATCTACAGCGTCTTCGCGCTCGTGTACGCCACGCAGCAGGTCAAGATGACCCAGCAGACCATCCTCTACGCGATGCTCTTCGGCGCGGCCTGCGAGCTGGTGGCGATTCCGTTCTACGGGGCGTTGTCCGATCGGATCGGGCGGCGGCCCGTGTATCTGTTCGGGGCGATTGGGGTCGCAGTGCTCGCGTTTCCGCTCTTCTGGCTGCTCGATACCGGATCGCCCTTGATGGCTGCCGTCGCGATGTTCCTGGTGTTCATCTTTGCGCACGCGCCGATGTACGGCCCGCAAGGCGCATTTCTCGCCGAGCTGTTCGGGACACGCGTCCGCTACAGCGGCGCCTCCCTGGGCGCACAACTGTCGTCGGTGCTCGCCGGCGGCCTGTCGCCCTTCATTGCCACGTGGCTGCTGCGCAACTACGGCCGCAACCTGCTGGCGATGTACCTCATATTCATGGCCGCCGTCACGATCGTCGCCGTTCTCGTGGCGTCCGAGACACATCAGGAAGACATCACGGCGTAGGCTTTGGGCTTTGGGCTTTGGGCTTTGGGCTTTGGGCTTTGGGCTTTGGGCTTTGGGAGATAGCATCCTAAAGCCGGAGCGAAACGCAGCGGCACGCAACCAGGAGCCTGAAGCCCAGAGGCAAAGCCTAGAGTCCATCTATGTCCACTATGAGAGCTGCCATCCTCGATCGTGCCCCGGGCGGGCTGCACGTCGAGGAGATTCCGATGCCGGAGCCTCGCGCCGGCGAAGTGCTCGTACGCGTGAGCGCGTGCGGCGTGTGTCACACCGACCTTCATGTGATGAAGGCCGAAGTCGCGTTCCCGGCGCCTGCCGTCATGGGGCACGAGATATCCGGCACGGTCGCCGCACTTGGCCCCGGGGTCCCGGGTCCCGCGATCGGCACTCGTGTGGTCAGCGCGTTCATCATGCCGTGCGGGTTCTGTCCGGCATGTGGCACCGGACGCGACGATCTCTGCGACAGCTTCTTCGCCATGAATCGTCTCAAGGGCACGCTCTACGACGGAACGTCGCGCCTGCGTCGCAAGGATGGCTCGCCGATCGCCATGTATTCGATGGCCGGTCTCGCCGAGTACGCCGTCGTTCCCGCCACCGACGTCTTCCCGCTCGCCGATGGTCTGCCGCTCGAAGAGTCGTCAGTGCTGGGGTGCGCGATCTTCACCGCGTACGGAGCGGTTCGTCACGGTGCGGATCTGCGCGGCGGCGAACGCATCGCCGTGGTCGCGACCGGCGGCGTGGGCATCAACATCATTCAGATCGCCCGTGCCTTCGGGGCGTCTCAGATCATCGCGGTCGATGTGCGCGACGACAAGCTCGACGCTGCCCGCCGCCTCGGAGCGACCGACATCGTCAACGCGACGAAGACCGACGCCACCGCGCGCGTGCGCGAGCTGACCGATGGCAAAGGGGTCGACATCGCCTTCGAGGTGCTCGGCCTGCCGCAGACCTTTACGCAAGCCTTCGAGATGATCCGCGACGGGGGCCGCATGGTCGCCGTCGGGATCGCACCCGGCCGGACCACGGCGCCCGTGGAAATCACCCGCCTGGTTCGCCGCGAGCTGCGCATCGTCGGCTCGTACGGCGCGCGCACTCGGACGGACATGCCGGAGATCATCCGTCTCGCCGCCCAGGGCATCTTCCGTCCCGAGACGATGGTCACGCAGCGGTTTTCGCTCGACGAGGCCGACGCCGGGTATCAGGCGCTGGGGCGGGGCGAGATCGTGGGCCGGGCCATCGTCGTACCATAGGCCACTGAGGCCACGGAGATGTTGGCCACAAAGATCACGAAGAACACGAAGGTGAGAAACGGAGACTTTGGGCCACGGAGATCACGAAGAACACGAAGGGTGAGGAACGGAGACAACTCCGTGCCTGCCTCCGTGATCTTTGTGATCTCCGTGGCCACATCCTCCGTGTCCTCCGTGGCAAAGGAGCAAGCATGATCGGGCAAGACACACTGTTGAATTTCGTCGGCGGCCAGTGGGAGACCGCCTCCGGCGCCGAAACGATCCCTGTTCGCAATCCCGCAACCGGCGATGTGATTGCGTCGGTGCCGATGTCGAAGGCGAACAACGTCGACAAAGCGGTGCAGGCTGCGCTCACTGCGTGGACTGAATGGCGTCGCGTGCCGGCGGGCGATCGGATTCAGCCGCTCTTCCGGCTGAAGGCGCTGCTCGATGCGAGCTTCACCGAGATCGCGAAGCTGGTCACGCAGGAATGCGGCAAGACGCTCGCGGAAGCCGAAGGCGAACTCAAACGCGGCATCGAGAACGTGGAAGTGGCGACTGGCATCCCGTCGCTCATGATGGGGAGCAATCTCGAGGACATTGCGTCCGGCATCGACGAGCTGATGATTCGGCAGCCGGTCGGGGTCGTCGGCGTGATCACGCCGTTCAACTTCCCGGGCATGATTCCGCTCTGGTTCCTGCCGTACGCCGTCGCATGCGGCAACACCGTGGTGCTCAAGCCGTCCGAGAAGACGCCGTTGACGATGGCGCGCGTGCTGCAGCTGATCGAACAGGCCGGCTTTCCCAAGGGTGTCGTCAACCTGGTGCACGGCGGGAAGGATGCGGTCGACGCGCTACTCGATCATCCGCACGTCAGGGCGATCTCGTTCGTCGGATCGACGCCGGTCGCGCGCTACATATACAGCCGCGCGGCGGCCAACGGAAAGCGCGTCCAGTGCCAGGGCGGCGCGAAGAATCCCGTCGTCATCCTCCCCGATGCGGACATGGAGATGACGACGAAGATCGTGGCCGATTCGGCGTTCGGCTGCGCCGGTCAGCGCTGCCTCGCCTCGTCGGTCGTCATCACGGTCGCCGATGCAACCGCGCCGTTCACCAGACACATCAGCGATGCCGCCACCTCGCGCACGGTAGGATACGGGCTCGAGAAGGGCATCGAGATGGGACCGGTGATTTCCCCCGAGAGCCGCACGCGGATCGAAAGGCTGATCGCACAGGGTGTGGCCGCCGGCGCCAGGCCGCTCGTTGATGGACGCAACGCGAAGGTCCCTGGATTCGAGCGCGGCAATTTCGTGCGCCCTACCGTGTTGAGCGATGTCGACCCGTCGAGCGAGCTCGCGCGCACGGAGGTGTTTGGTCCGGTCTTGAGCGTCATGCGTGCCGACTCGGTCGCCGCGGCGATCGATCTGGTCAACGGATCGGCCTTTGGCAACATGGCGTGCCTCTTCACGTCGAGCGGTTCTGCGGCGCGCCAGTTCCGCTACGAGACGCGGGTAGGAAACGTCGGGATCAATGTCGGCGTCGCAGCGCCGATGGCGTACTTTCCGTTCTCGGGGTGGAAAGACAGCTTCTTCGGCGATCTGCACGCCCAGGGACGCGACGCGATCGATTTCTACACAGAGAAGAAAGTGGTCGTCGAGCGATGGCCGGCAACATGGTCGCGGAAATTCTGACGTAATCGTTCGACCGAAACGATGGCGCTCCGTATCGTCGCGGCGCTCCTGCTCGTCGTGGCGATCGGACTGGCGTGGCCGGCCGTTCGGCATCTTCGCGAACAGCCGCCGTCGCCAACGCCGCCTGTGCGTCTCTCGCTGGCGGCGCCTCCAGGCGCCGAGTTGGGCTCGGGCGACGAGGCGCTCGACGCCGCCCTTTCACCCGACGACCAATCGATGGTGTTCGTCGCGACCACCGACGGCACTCCGCGCCTCTGGCGGCGGGCGGTTGATGCCGATCGCGCCGAGGCTCTGAGCGGAACCGACGGCGCACAACTTCCCGCGTGGAAGCCAACGGGCGGTGTCATCGCCTTTTTCAGCGAGCGCACACTCAAACAGATTTCACTGGCCGACGGCGTCGTACGCGATCTCGCCGATGCGTCCGCTCCGGCCGGCGCGACGTGGCTTCCCGACGGATCGCTGCTCTTCTCGCCCGAGTCACGCGGCCCCATCCGTCATCTGCAGCGCGGCACGATCACGAACGCCACGACGTTGCGCACCGGCGATCGCGCGCACGTGTTTCCGATCGCCGCGGCCGCCGACGGTGCGTTCGTCTACACAGCGGTGCGCGACGATGGCAGCCGGGTGGCGAGGCTGGTCGAGCCGAAAGGCGAACACGAACTGATCACGACCGGCGGGCACGCGCAACTGGTCGGCGATCTCCTGCTCTTCATCCGCGACAACGTGCTGCTCGCTCAGCGTTACGATCCAGTCACCGGCGTCCTCGTCGGCCGGGCGACCTCGCTCGCCTCAGGCGTCGGCGTGAGCGCATCAGGGCGCGGACTCTTCGCCGCGTCCGCGCGACTGCTGCTGTCTGCCCCGTTCGCGCCACGCGCGCGTGCGCTGACCTGGCTCTCGCTCGAAGGCTCGCCTCCGACTACCATCGGCGAACCAGCCGACTACTGGCAGGCACGTCTGTCTCCCGACGACCGATACGTTGCGCTGACGGTGACCGCCCCGCTGATCCGAACGCTCGATATTCGCGTCGTTCCAACGACCGGAGGCGGCGGCCTCGAACCGTTGACGCTGGCCCTGGCAGCAGACAGCGATCCGGTCTGGTCGCCCGATGGAAAACGCATCGTGTTCCGATCGCTGCAGAAAGGGCAGCCCGATCTGTTCGTGCATACCGCGCACCAGACGGAAGCGACCGACGAACCATTCTTGCGATCGCCGCTGGACGAGACACCGACCGACTGGAGGGACGGACGTGTGCTGCTTCACGCGCCAGACCCGAAAAGCGGCTTCGATCTCTGGACGTTCACACCGGCGACAGGCGATCGGCACGTGCTGCTGAAAAGCAGCTTCAGCGAAACCGACGGTCGCTGGTCGCCGGATGGCCGATGGATTGCCTACGTCTCGGACGAATCGGGACAACCGGACGTCTACGTCGTGACCTCGGAGGGCACGTCGAGGGTCCGCGTCTCGCTTGCGGGCGGGTCACGCCCACGGTGGCGCCGCGACGGCAGCGCGATCCTGTTCCTGCGTGGCACACGCATCATGCGCGCAGACATCGACCCGTCATCGAGTCGCGCAGAGGGCTCCGCGCTGCGATTCCTGGCGGCGCGCTCCGTCATCGACGTGCCTGGCGTGCGTGACTTCGACGTCGCCCACCGGCGCGATGCCATCGTGGCGCTGCTGCCAGCGCAACCGGTCGTCTCGACGCCGGTCACCGCCCTGGTCGATTGGAGATCGCTTCTTTCGTCACCGTAGAGCGTGGCCTTGGCGCGCAGTTCCTATCGACGTAGCGCGCGTCCTTGGTCCTTCGTGCTTGGTTCTTGGT
>Ga0126377_10000606_pt1 | contig 22007 bp, 16 predicted proteins | sample PanSoiMetPlot_22_FD_92647 | JGI IMG/M metagenome (GOLD analysis project Ga0126377, IMG submission 92647) | Tropical forest soil microbial communities from Panama - MetaG Plot_22 | ecosystem: Environmental > Terrestrial > Soil > Tropical forest > Bulk soil | place: Panama | collected 2016-02-17 | reverse complement strand
GGCAAGCGGGCGATGGACCAGATCCGCGCGGTCGTCGCCGAGCTCGACGCCGAGGAGAACCGGCTGCTGGAGCGGCGCATGGCCGACGCCGCGTCGAGCGCGTCGCTGACCCAGGCGGTGAGCCTGTGGGGCACAGTCATCGCGCTGATCGTGGTCGCGATCTTCGGCTGGGTGATCACCCGATCCCTGTCGCGCCAGATAGGCAGCGCCGTCCAGCACGTCCAGTCGTCGTCGACCGAGCTGCAGACGGCGTCGACCCAGCAGGCGGTCGGCGCGCGCGAGCAGGCGACCGCCATGAGCGAGATCTCGACCACCATCAGCGAGCTGATGGCCACCTCGCGCCAGATCGCCGAGAGCGCGCAGCGAGTGGCCGGCATCGCGCGCGAGACCGCGGCCGCGGCGCGCAGCGGCGACGGCGCGGTCGAGAAGGGCAACGAGGCGATCACGGCCATCCGGCGCCAGGTCGACCTCATCGTGACGAACATGCTCTCGCTCGGCAAGAAGTCGCAGGAGGTCGGCGGCGTGCTCGACATCGTGTCGGAGCTGGCCGAGCAGACCAACATCCTTGCCATCAACGCCACCATCGAGGCGGCCGGGGCCGGCGAGTCCGGGCGGCGCTTCGCGGTGGTGGCCGACGAGATCCGCAAGCTCGCCGATCGCGTCGCCGGAGCGACCAAGCAGATCCGGGAGATGGTCGAGGACGTGCGCGGCGCGGTCAACGCGACCATCATGACGACCGAGGGCGGCGCCAAGGTGGTGGAGTCGGGATCGCGGCAGTTCGTCGAGGTGGCGCAGGCCTTCGAGTCGATCGCCGGGCGGGTCTCCACCACCACCGACGCCGCCAAGGAGATCGAGCTGTCGACCAAGCAGCAGGCCACCGCGGTCGAGCAGGTCAACATCGCGATCACCAACGTGGCGCAGCAGAGCAAGCAGAGCGAGGTGGCCACGTCGCAGACCCAGCAGACCGCCTCCGAGCTGGCCGGACTCTCGCGCGACCTCCTCCGGATCGTCCAGTCCAACGGTCAGTCGCGGACGACGGCCCAGGCCTGATCGAGGTCCCGATCGCCTGTCAGACCCGCTGCTGCTTCCAGTGGCCGCGGCGGAACAGGACCACCGCGACCACCGCGAGCGTCGAGAACGCGACCGTGACCGCGATGAAGACCGCCGTCGGGCCCATGCGAAGCGGGCGCGCCAGGAGCCAGGCGAGCGGGATCTCCCATGCCCAGAAGCAGAACAGGTTCATGAGCGTCGGCGTCCACGTGTCGCCGGCCCCGTTGAAGGCCGACGAGACCACGAGGGCATAGGCGTACAGGGGAAAGCCGAGGCCCACGATGCGGAGCGCGGTGGTGCCGAACTGCTGCATCGCCGGATCGCCCGGGAACAGGCGGACGATCGGCCCCGCCAGCGCGACGAACACGACGCCCACCGCGCCCAGGAAGTAGAGGTTGTAGCGGGCCGCGGTCCACACCGCCTTCTCGGCGCGCTCCGGCCGGCGGGCGCCCAGGTTCTGTCCCACCAGGGTGGCGGCGGCGTTGGACAGGCCCCAGGCGGGCAGGATCGCGAACATGACGATCCGCATCGCCACCGCGTAGCCGGCCAGGGCCGCGCTGCCGAACGTGGCCATGAGGCGCATCAGCGCGATCCAGCTGGTGGTGTTGATGAGGAGCTGGCCGATGCCGCTCGCCGCGATGCGCACCAGGTTGCCGAGCACCGCGAGGTCCACTTTGATGTGCCGGCGCCGGACGGTGAGGCGGCCGGAGCGGCGCACGAGGCAGCTGAGCTGGTAGAGCACGCCGATGCCGCGGCCGGTGTTGGTGGCGACCGCCGCCCCCGCCACGCCGAGCTCGGGAAACGGACCCCAGCCGAAGATGAAGCAGGGGCCGAGCGCGATGTTGAGGAGGTTGGCCAGCCAGAGCGTGCGCATCGCGATGGCCGCATCCCCGGCCCCGCGGAAGACCGCGTTGATGAGGAAGATGAGGAAGACGGTGGCGTTGCCGCCGAGCATGATGCGGGTGAAGCCGCCGTGCGCCTGCGCCTCTGGCGACGCGCCCATGACCGAGAGCAGGTGTGGGGCCAGGACGCCGCCGATGACGCCGAGCATCAGTGCCACCGCCGCCCCGAGCAGGATGACCTGCACGGCGGCCCGCGCCGCCCCCTCGTCGTCCTTCTCGCCGACCCGCCTGGCCACCACCGCCGTGGCCGCGATCGACAGGCCGATGGCGACCGCGTAGACGATCGTCATGATCGACTCGGTGATGCCGACGACCGCCACCGCGTCGGAGCCGAGATGCGAGACCCAGAAGATGTCGACCACCGCGAAGATCGACTCCATGATCATCTCGAGCACCATCGGGATGGCCAGGAGGAAGATGGCCCTGCTGAGCCGCTCCTCGGTGTAGTCGTGGTGCCCGCCGGCCAGCGCCGCGCGGACGTCGCGGAGGACGGAGCGGATCCGGTGCTCGCCGGTGTCGTTGGCCATCGTCATGGGGAGCCGCTCTAGATAGCGTGGATGGTGGGCCCTGTCCACGCAGCCTCACGCGCACGCGGCCCTCGCCGCGGCAGATCTCGTCGCCGCCGCGGCGCGCGCGACACCGAAGTGTCACGTCCCTACGCCGCGGCCTCCTGGCCCTTGCGCGCCAGCCAGACGCCGGCGACCGCCACGATCATCCCGGCGATGGCGAGCGCGGGGAGAGTCTCGCGGAACACGGCCCAGGCGATGAGGGCGGTCGTGGGCGGGACGAGATAGAAGAGGCTCGCCACGTTGACCGCGCTGCCCTGGCGGATGAGGAGGTTGAGCAGCGTGATCGCCCCCAGCGAGAGGATCACCACCAGCCACAGCAGGGCGAAGACGAACTGGCCCGTCCACGTGATGTGCATCGTCTCGGTCTGGAACGCGACGGCGGCGGTGACGAGCAGGGTCGGGACGAACTGGATGAGCGCGCCGGTCGCGAGGTCGAAGCGCGGGCAGAAGGCCTTCTGGTAGAGCGTGCCGGCCGTGATGCCGAGGAGCGCCGCGACCGCGGGGACCAGCATGGGCGCGAGACTCCCCGCGCCCAGCCCGCTCATCCCCATCTTGCTGCCCACCACCAGGACCAGGCCGGCGAGGCCGAGCGCGAGGCCCGCCCACTCGCGGCCGCTGACGCGCGAGCGCAAGAGCACGCCGGCGCCGACCGCGGTGAGGAGCGGCTGCATCCCGACGACCAGGGCGGTGGGGCCGGCGGGCAGCCCGCGCCGCAGCGCGATGTACACGCCGCCGAGATACACGCCGTGCACCAGGAGTCCGGTGATCGCGATGTGCGCGAACTGTCGCCAGCCGCGCGGCCACCGGGCGCCGGTGACGACCACGACGCCGCTCATCAGGACGATCACCAGCGCGTAGCGGACGCTTAGAAAGGTGAGCGGCTCCGCGTCGGGCAGTCCGAGGCGGGCGCCGATGAAGCCGGTGCTCCACAGGAGGACGAACAGGCCCGGCAGGAGCGCGCGAGCGCGGGTTCGCGGGCCGGTCATCGTGTTCAATGTCAGCATAGGGCGCGGCATCGGGGCATCACCAGTCTTCTCTGGCCTCGTCTTCTCTGGCCTCGTCGTCTCTGGCCTCGTCCTCTCATGCCGCGCACCGCCCGGTCGGGCAGGCACAGCATGCCGCCGTCGCGGGCAGCTCAGTTCGCGCCCGTCCCGCTGTTATACTCACCGGTGTCGTTGCAGGAGCTCTCCGCGATCGCGCGGGCCGCCGCGCCGGGCGGCCAGGCCACCACCGGGACGACCGGGAGCGCGACCCGCGAGGACATGCGCGCGTTCATGCAGCACCGCGTGGCCGCCTTCGGGATGGTCATGACGCTCGTGTTCGGCCTGTTCCTCGGCTACCGGGTGGTGGCGGCGGTGGCCGGAGACGACAGCCCGACCCAGGCGTTTCTGCCCTGGCAGGCGGCATCGGTCGCGGCCTTCGCGGCGGTCTGGCTGCTGTGCCGCGGGCGCCCGCGCTCGCTCCTCTTCGTGCAGGTGACCGAGGAGGCCGGCATCGTCGCGGCCTGCGTCGCGACCATGGTGATGTGCTTCTACATCCCGTACCCGGTCCGGCCGGACTACATCCTGCTCCTGGCCCTGACCTACGTGCTCATCGCCCGGTCGATCCTGGTGCCGAGCACCGCGCGCGTCACGCTCACCATCGGCGCGGTCATCGGCGCAGCGCTCCTGGTCTGCATCTATTTCATCCACCGCCGGGGCCACGATCCGACCATGTACACGAGCGCCGCGTTCGCCTTCATGCGCGCGCCGGCGGAGCTGATGGCCCAGCGCGGGACCCTGGTCGCGGCGCTCATCTGGGGCTCGTCGCTGGCCATCGCCGCCGCCACCTCGAAGGTGATCTACGGCCTGCGCGAGGAGGTGCGCGACGCGCGGCGGCTCGGGCAGTACACGCTCCTCGAGAAGCTGGGCGAGGGCGGCATGGGCGCCGTCTACCGGGCCAGCCACTCCATGCTGCGCCGGCCGACCGCGGTGAAGCTCCTGCCGCCCGAGCGGCTGGGGGCGGAGAGCGTGGCCCGCTTCGAGCGCGAGGTGCAGCTGACCGCGCGCCTCACCCATCCCAACACCATCCGCGTCTTCGACTACGGGCGCACGCCGGGCGGCGTCTTCTACTACGCCATGGAGTACCTGGACGGCGCCAGCCTGGCCGACGTCGTCGCCGAGGGCGGGCCGATGCCCCCCGAGCGCGTCATCCACGTGCTCGATCAGATCGCCGGCGCGCTCACCGAGGCCCACCGGGTCGGGCTCATCCACCGCGACATCAAGCCGGCGAACATCTTTCTCATCGAGCAGGGGGGCGAGCCCGACGTGGCCAAGGTGCTCGACTTCGGCCTGGTCAAGCAGGTGAGCGCGCCCGGCGGAGGAGACGAGACCCAGCCGGCGCTCAGCCGGGTCGACAGCCTGACCGGCACGCCGCTCTACATGGCGCCCGAGGCCATCGCCACGCCGGACCTGGTCGACGCGCGCACCGACCTCTACGCGCTCGGCGCGGTGGGCTACTTCCTCCTGACCGGCGTCGAGGTCTTCACCGGGCGCAGCGTGGTGGAGGTGTGCAGCCACCACCTGCAGTCGCAGCCCGAGCCGCCATCGCAGCGCCTGGGCGCACCCGTCCCGGCCGATCTCGAGGCGCTGATCCTGTCGTGCCTGGCGAAGGACCCGGCGGCGCGGCCGGCCGACGCGCGAGCGCTGCGGCGCGCCCTGCGCGCGTGCCGCGGCGCCGGCGCGTGGAGCGAGGAGGACGCGCGCCTCTGGCACGACCGGCACGGCGAGCGGCTGCGCATCCGCCAGCGGCGCGCGTCGGTCGGCGGCGAGGCCACCATCGAGGTCGATCTCGACCTGCGCACGCCCGAGGCCGCGGCGCCGCGCCGGGCCGACCCGGCGAGGTAGCGCACGCGACCGCCCGACGCCGTGCTCACGCGGCTCGCGCTACCTTGGAGGAGGCGGCGGCGGGGCGGCTTCCAGGCGGCGGCGCACCATGTTGACGTGCTCGCGCAGCACGTACAGCTGATCGGCGAACGAGAGCGGCGTCTTGATCTCGTTGACCGCGTCCTCGATCTCGTCGAGGCGCTTGTGGATCTCCTCGCGCTGCCCCTCGCGGTCCTCGGACGTCCTGCCGTGCAGGATGTCCCGCTCGATGGCCATGAGCGCACCGTACCAGCGGTAGATGCGCGAGCGGACCCGCCAGCGGTAGATTGTCGGCGCCAGCCGGGTGGCCGGCACGATGAGCACCAGGAGCGGCACGAGCACCACCAGCATCCGGTCGACCAGGCTGGCCAGCCAGAAGGGAAGATTCCGGTAGAGGAACTGCCCGCCCGACTTGTAGTAGCGCTGGGCGTCGTCGCTGATGGGGAAGTCGCGCTCCTCGGACGACGGGTACATACCGGCGTCGCGGAACATGCCGGGGCCGCTGTGGACCTCGCGCGCGGCGCTGATGAGCAGATCCGACAGGGCGGGGTGGAGGTCCTTGCGCGCCACCAGCTCGACGGTGGGGCCGACCAGCTCGTACGGCTTGGGAGGGATGTTGCGGGCCAGGTCCTGAGCCCCCTCGGGCAGGGTCAGCCGGGTCAGGAAGCGAAACCGGCGCACGTAGCCGGCGGCCTGCCGGAAGTTCATGAGCTCGATCCCGGGGACCTCGCGCAGGCGCCGCATCACCTTGGGGGTGACCGTGTCCCCCATGAGGAAGGCGGCGTCGACCGACCCCTCGGTGAGCGCTTTTGCCGCGTCCTCCCCTCCCTCATCGGCGAGGACCGTGGGCAGACCCTCGATGCCGTTGCCCTTGAGCAGGGCCAGGGCCAGCGCGCGGGTCCCGCTGCCCTCGGGGCCGACGGCGAGCCTCTGGCCGCGCAGCTGGCCCAGCGTCTCGAGCGGCTCGGCGCCGCGGTAGTAGACCATCAGCGGCTGGGCCTGCACGCTGCCCAGAGAGCGCAGGTTCGAGATGTCCACTCCCGCGGTTAGCCCCGACTGGACGAAGCCGACATCGACCTGCGGCTGTCCCTTCGCGGTGGGGCCGGCCAGCCGGCGGAGGTTGTCGACCGAGCCGAGCGAGGGGACGACCTCCACCTTGACCCCGTACTTCTCGATGATCTTCTTGTAGCGCTCGGCGTTGGTCCGGTAGCTCGATCCCTCCGGGCCGCCCAGGAAGCGGATGGTGTCGGGCGGCGCCGGGCGGACCAGCGCCACCGCCGTCCACACCGCGGCGATGCCGACCAGCGCGATCGGGGCCACCACGACCAGGACGTCGCGCCAGGATGTCGAGTCGCGCCGCCCCGGCGGGCGCGGGGGGCGTGACCGGCGCCGTTTGGTCCCCTGCATGGCGGCTCGATGATGTCACCGGCGCCGCGGCGGCGCTACGGGCAGCGCGCGAGGCCGCGCCGGTCGCCGGCGCGGCCCGGCCGCCATCCTTGGAATCGGCGGCGCCTTCCCTCTATCCTCGACCGGCCTCGACCGGCCTCGTCCGGCTGGGCGGGATCGAGACGGGAATCGACCTCCTGCGAAAGGACTCGCGATGGCAAACGACCGTGCAGGCTGTTTCGCTTCCCTCTGGCGGCCGGGGCTCGGCCTGGCGATCGCGCTCGCGGCGCTGCTCGCGAGCCCGCCGGCCCGGGCGCAGAAACCGGTGCTGCGCTACCACCCCAGGCACGACGCGCTGAAGTACACGTTCGGCGGGGCCGCGCCGGTGGCGCGGATCGTGCCGGGCACCCGCATCATCAGCTGGACCGAGGACTGCTTCGACGGCGCGGTCACCGGCCCCGGGACCCTGCCCTCCAAGGTGGTGCTGCCCGGCCACGACAACCCGCAGACGGGGCCCTTCTATGTGGAGGGCGCGGAGCCGGGGGATACCCTGGCGGTCAGGATCATCAAGATCGAGCCGGCCCGCTCCTACGCCGTGTCGTCGTCGTTTCCCGGGTTCGGCGCGCTCAACGGCACCGACCGGACCGCCATGCTCGGCGCCAACCTCCCCGAGGTGGTGTGGCGCTACGAGGTGGATCGCGCCCGCCGCGTGGCGCGCACCCGCTCGCGCGACGGGCGCCACAGCTGGGAGGTGCCGCTGGCCCCGTTCCTGGGCTGCCTGGGCGTGGCGCCCGCGGTCGGGGAGGTCCGCTCGACCATCGTGCCCGACTACTTCGGCGGCAACATGGATCTGCCGGAGGTCCGACCGGGCGCCACCGTCTACCTGGGGGTGAACGTGCCCGGCGCCCTGATCTCGTTCGGCGACGGCCACTACGCGCAGGGCGAGGGCGAGATCATCGGGACCGCGATCGAGGGGGCGCTCGACGTCGAGCTGGTGGTCGACCTCATCAAGAAGCGGCGCACCGCCTGGCCGCGCATCGAGACCAGGGACTGGATCATGTCGCTGGGGGCGGCCCGCCCGCTGGAGGACGCGGCGCGCATCGCCTACAAGGACATGGTCCTGTGGGTGCGCGAGCGCACCGGGCTGAGCGAGATGGACGCCTACCAGTTCGTGTCGCAGAACGCGCGCGCGCCCATCATCGAGATGGTCGACCCGGAGTACACCGTGCTGGTCAAGATCGAGAAGCGCCGGCTGCCGAAGTGACCCGGGCCGCCGCGGGCGCGCGTGCAGAGCGGCGTGCCGCCCGCCGGCTCACGGCTTGCGGCTCGCGCGGAATTTCGCGAGCAGCTCCTGCTCGCGCGCAGCGGGCGGGCCGGCGCGCAGCGCCGCGGGGTCGCCGCCCGGCGGCGGCGGCGGCGGCGGCGTGCCCTTCGCCTTCGCCTCGTCGGCCAGCTCGCGGGTGACGCGCACGCGGCGCTCGACCTCGCCGGGATACCACGCGAGGATCGCCTTCACGGTGTCGGCGATCGGGCGGAAGGTGAGGCCTGCCGTCTCGGCGCGCTGGTGCTTCCAGCGGTGAAAGCCGGCGAACTTGCCGGTGGGCGCGACCCAGATCGGGAACGCGTCCTCGCCGCCCATCCCGTTCTGCTCGAGCCAGGCGGCGGGGACCCACACCAGCTTGGCGCCCGGCGCGGCGTCGACGCACGCCTGGAGGACGTCGCCCCAGCGCGCGGGCTGCGCGGGCCCCACGGCGTTGAAGGCCCCGCCGGTCCCGCGCTCGGCCAGGGTCACGAGCCAGTCGGCGAGGTCGCGGACGTCGATCCACTGCAGCGGGTCGTCGGGCGCGCCGGGGGCGAGCACGTCGCCGCCGCGGGACACGCGGACCGGCCAGTAGCTGAATCGATCGGTCGGGTCGCCGGGACCGACGATGTAGCCGGGGCGGACGATCGTCGCGCGGTCGCCGAACACCTCGGCGGCGGCGCGCTCGCACAGCACCTTGAGGCCGCCGTAGTTCTCGAACTCTGCCCCCATCGTCTCGACGGTGGGATCGGCCAGCGTGGCCAGCCGCGTGTTCTCGTCGCCGCCCGCGGCCGGGTTCTCGTCGTACGCCGAGATGCTCGAGATGTAGATGTACTGCGACGCGTGGTCGCGCAGGAGGCCGGCCGAGGCCTTGACCATGCGCGGGAAGTAGCCCGAGTTGTCGATCACGACGTCCCAGGTCCTCCCCTGCAGCTGCTCGAGGCCCTTCGGCGTCCCGTCGGGGTGGAGCAGCTTCCCGTCGGGGCTGCGCTCGTCGTCGGCGGGCAGCTCGGGGTCGCGGTTGCCGTAGAGGTGCTCGACCTCGACCGCGAGCGGCAGGTGCTTCTCGCGCTTGCCGCGGTTGAAGATGGTGATCTGGTGGCCGCGCGCGGCGGCGGCGTCGATCGTCTTGGGCCCGAGGAAGCCGGTGCCGCCGAGGATGAGGATCTTCTTCCTCGGCGCGGCGGCGGAGCGCTCGGGCTTCTGCTCGGGTCCGGGCGCGCGCGCGGGCGTGGCGCGCGAGCACGCCGGGCCGACGGCACCGAGCGCCGCAGCGGCGATGCCTCCGCGGATGACGTCCCGACGGGTGAGGTCGTGGCGAGGAGTCGACATGCGCAGCGATGGTAGTCCTCGCGCGCGCGGCGGCGGACAAGAAATCGCGCGCCGAGGGCCGTCCTTGCCAGGCGCAGGTCCCGGGTGCACTCTCGGGATCTGTTAGAGGATGCAAGGGAGGGTCGACATGGCCGAGATCGCGATTCATCCGGCGGTAGATGGGGGCATCAGGGCGGGCTCGAAGGACTTCGCGGGAGCCGTGCTGCGCTGCCAGTGCGCGAACAACCAGGTGGAGGTCGCCATCACCTCGAACTGCGCGCACAACCACGTCTGCGGCTGCACGAAGTGCTGGAAGCCCAAGGGCGCGCTCTTCTCGCAGGTCGCGGTGGTCCCGCGCGACAAGGTGCAGGTGACCAGGAACGGCGACAAGCTCAAGGTGGTCGACTCGGGCGCGCTCATCCTGCGCCACGCCTGCCGCGACTGCGGTGTGCACATGCACGGCCCGGTGGAGCGGCCCAACCATCCGTTCACCGGGCTGGTCTTCATCCACACCGAGCTGTCGAGGGAGCAGGGCTGGGCGCCGCCGGAGTTCGCGGCCTTCGTCTCGTCGATCATCGAGGCGGGGTTCCGCCCCGAGAAGATGGGGGCGGTGCGCGCGCGCCTCAAGGCGCTGGGCATCGAGCCCTACGACTGCCTGTCCCCGGGGCTGCAGGACTACATCGCCACGTTCAACGCGAAGGCCTCGGGCGCGCTCAAGGACTGAGATACCGGGTCAGGCGGACGAGCGCACCACCAGCTCGGTGGGGAGGATGATCGCCTTCGGCTCGCCGGCCGGCTCCGACAGCCGGCCGAGCAGGAGGCGCACCATCTCCTGGCCGAGCCGCTCGACCGGCTGGCGCACGGTGGTGAGCGGCGGGTCGGCGTAGGCGGCGAGCGGCGCGTCGTCGAACCCGACCACCGCCACGTCGTCCGGCACGCGGCGGCCGAGCTCGCGCAGCGCGCGCAGCGCGCCCAGCGCCATCAGGTCGGACGCGACGAAGACCCCGTCGATGTCCGTCGTGGCCTCGACGAGGAGCTTCATCGCGCGGTGGCCGCTGGCCTCGGTGAAGTCGCCGTGCGCGACCCGCCCGGCGGCGGCCGGCATCGCGGCGGCGCGCACGGCCTCGACGTAGCCGCTCAGCCGGTCGCGGCCGACGCTCATGTCGAGCGAGCCGGTCACGGTGGCCAGGCAGCGGCGGCCGGCCGCGACCAGGTGGCGCACCGCCTCGTGGCCGCCGGCCGCGTTGTCGGCGTCGACGTAGTCGCCTCGCTCTCCCGACAGCGGGCGCCCCATCACCACCAGCGGGATGCCGGCCGCCGTGATCGCCGCCGGCATCGGGTCGTCGCCGTGGAGCGAGATGAGCAGGACGCCGTCGACGTGCCCGTTGCCGACGTAGCGCAGGGCCCGCTCGCGCTGGCGGTCGCCGCGCGCCTGGAGCAGGACGAGCTGCAGCTCGGTGGCGTCGAGCGCCGCGTTGACGCCGCGCAGGACCCGCGCGAAGAACGGGTCCTCGAAGACGGTGTCGGGCCGCTCGTGCACGATCAGGACGAGCGTGTCGGTGCGGCGGGTCACCAGCGACCGCGCCGCGCGGTTGGGCACGTAGCCGAGGGCGCCGATCGCCTCGGTGACCGCTTCCTGCGCCGCGGGCGAGACCTTCGGCGATCCGTTCACGACCCGCGACACGGTCGCGCGCGACACGCCGGCCAGCGAGGCGACCGCCTCGAGCGTGGGTGGGCGGCGAGGCCCGGCGGCAGGCGGACGCGGCGGACCCGCGAGACCCGCGCGTCCCGGCGGATCCGGCGGGCCCGCCTCTCTCACGGCGCGCCCTTCGCCTCGCGGTGCGCGCGGATGAGGCCCGCGTACCAGCGGGCGCTCGACTTGAGCGTGCGGCGCTGGGTGGCGTGGTCGACGTGCACGATCCCGAACCGCATCCGGTAGCCCTCCGCCCACTCGTAGTTGTCCAGGAGCGACCACACGAAGTAGCCGCGGACGTCGACCCCCTCGCGCACGGTCGCGCGGACGGCGTCGATGTGGCGGGCAATGTAGCGCACGCGGTCGGGGTCGTCGACGGCGCCGTCGGCGGACACGGTGTCGTGGTAGGCGGCCCCGTTCTCGTGGATGACCAGCGGGGTCCCGGGGTAGTCGCGGTGGAGGCGGCGCAGCATCGCGGCGAAGCTGCCCGGGCGCACCGGCCAGCCCAGCGCGGTGACGTCCTCGCTTGCCGCCACCTGCGCGACGGCGTCGCCGGGCACGAACGGGGAGGGCGATGCTGGAGCGGGGGATGAAGGCGCCGAGGCGGGGGCGGCGCCGCGCGCTGGCTGGTTGCGCGCGGTGGCGGCACCGGCGGCGACCAGGTGCGGGGCGTAGTAGTTCACACCGACCCAGTCGATCGGGGACGCGATGAGCCGGGCGTCGCCGTCGGCGATCGGCAGCTCGGCGCCGGCGCGGGCGAAGTCGGCGACGACGTCGTCCGGGTAGCGGCCGCGCAGCAGCGGATCGAGGAACAGCCGGTTCTGCTGCCCGTCGACCAGCCGGCCGGCGTCCTGCGACGCGGGCGAGTCGTCCACCGGTTCGGCGGGGATGAGGTTCAAGCTGATCCCGACCTCCGCGGCGCCGCGCGACCGGAGCGCGACCGCGGCGAGCCCGTGTCCGAGCAGGAGGTGGTGCGCGACGCGCACCGCGGTCGCCGCGCTCTGCGCGCCCGGCGCGTGCCGGCCGGACATGTGGCCCTCGAAGGCGCTGCACCACGGCTCGTTCACCGTCGACCAGTGCCTCACCCGGTCGGCGAGCGCATCGGCGACCAGCACGGCGTAGTCGGCCAGGCGGTGCGCGGTGTCGCGGTCCGACCAGCCGCCGCGATCCTGCAGCTCCTGGGGCAGGTCCCAGTGGTAGAGCGTCGCCCACGGATCGATGCCGGCGGCGAGCAGCTCGTCGACCAGCTGGTCGTAGAAGGCGACCCCGGCGGCGTTGGCCGGTCCGCGCCCGGCAGGCTGCACGCGCGGCCACGCCACCGAGAAGCGATAGGCCGCGAGGCCGATGTCCGCCATCAGCCGCACGTCGTGGGCGTGGCGATGGTAGTGGTCGCAGCCCGGGTCGCCGGACTCGCCGCGCCAGGTCTTTCCCGGCGTGGCCGCGAACGTGTCCCAGATGCAGGGCCGCCGGCCGTCGGCCGCGAGCGCTCCCTCGATCTGGTAGGCCGAGGTGGCGGCGCCCCACACGAAGCCGGCGGGCAGCTCGGCGGCGGCCCGCGCGGCGAGTGTCGCGGGATCGGTGTCGTCGGTCATCCGGTCATCCCACCTTCCATGCTGCCCCGGATGATACGCCGGCCGATGCGCGCGAGGCCGGCACCTCGCGCGAGGCCGGCGACGATCGAGGCGGCGGCCCGCGCGGCGCCGGCGCGAGCGAGCGCATCGTCCGCGGTCGGCCCCGTCGCACGCGCGCCGCGCGGATCCACGGGCGACCGGGTTCCCCGGCGACGCCGTCGCCCTCGACTCGACGGCGCCGCCGGATCCCCCGAGAAATGTGCCGGGGCCAGGTATCGAGCCCCGGGCCGGGTGGCTCATGCGGTGCTGTTCGCGCGATCCGAGCCGCTCGCCGGAGAGCAGCGAGCGGAGGCGGGCGAGGCCGCGCCGCTCGCGCCCTCCACGCGGCTGGCCCGCGACACAGCGAGCGGAGGCCGGCCAGGACGAAGGTCATGACCACCAGCACGGCATGCCGCCGACGGGCGACCGTCAGATCCGGGATTGCCAGACGCCGTCCGAGTGCCGTCATGAGGAGCCTCCCCTGGCTGGACCCACGCCGCGCTGGTCACTGTGAGAGCGCTCTCACAGGCGGGTCCAGATTGCGCCATCGGTCGCGGCAAAGTCAAGGTGGGATTCACTGCCGTCGCCGAACATCGCGGGATCATGGCGGTGTCGAGCCACACCGGGGCACCGGCCGCGCCGGGCGCGCGTCCCACCGTGCGCGCCAGTCGAGCGGTATCACCCGCTCGAGACCGACGCCGCGAGTGGCTGTGCCTACCGAGGCCGACACCGTGAGCGGCTGCGCCTGCTCGAGGCCGACACCGCGAGCGGCTGTGCCAGCTCGAGGCCGACACCGCGAGCGGCTGCATATCCCCGAGGCCGAACACCGCGAGCGGCTGCGACATCCTCGAGGCCGACACCGCGAGCGGCTGCGACATCCTCGAGGCCGACACCACGAGCGGGTCAGCCTCGATGGATGCGCGGGTTCGCGCCGAGCCCCGGAGCCCTCCCGGTCCGGGGGGCGAGATGCGCCGAAGCGCATCTCGCCAGGCGACGACAGCGACTGATGGGAGGGCCCAGGAACGACCAGGTCAGCCCGACCAGGCCGACCCGACTACCACCAACCCTCGCTCTGCATGCCGAACGAGAAGCCTGCCGACTTGTCGGTAGCCGCATAGACGCCGGCGCCGCCGTCGACCCCGCCTGCGCGGGCGGCGTCGTTGAAGAACGCGGCCGTCGCGAACAGGCGCAGGTGCGGCCGGGCCCAGAGACCCTTGCCGCCGGTGATGGCCGGAGCGATGGTCACCTTGGTGAGGGTGGCCCGGTCGCCGCCGTCCGGCTTCGCCGAGTCGATGCCGGCCTCGAACAGGAGCTGCGCATTCTCGTGGAGGGCGTAGGTGAGGCGGCCGCCGGCCGAGATCCAGTCCGCCTTGTTGCCGGTCATCGAGGCCTCGTCGTGCTGATAGAGGCCGCTGATGGTCGCGCCGAGCTCCGGGGTGGGCTGGATGTTGAGGTTGTCGAGGACGCGGATCATCTTCCGGTCGGAATCGTCGGTCAGCGAGCCAAAGACGCCGTTGTCCGAGGCGGACGGGCCCTGGCCGTACTGGACGGCCAGCTTGTTGGACCCGCCCAGCGCCTGCAGCACGTAGATGGCGGTGCCGGAGATGCCGTTCTGCGTGTCGTTGATGCTGTCGCTGTCGCTCGCGTCGATGACGGCGTCGGCACCGATGATGAGCTCGCCACCCGGATGCAGCGGGATGCCGTAGAGCCGGACGTCGGGATTGAGACCGACGTCGGAGCGCAGCGGCAGGCTCGGCGAGTTGGGGACGGCGGGATTCGCGAAGTTCGGGCCGCTCACCACGAAGGTGGCGAAGCTGACCTTCATCGGGCCGGAGACCGGGATGTCCTCGATGCCGCCGCCGAGGCCCGACGCGTTCCACCAGAAGTAGTCGATCACGTCGGTGTTTTCGCGCTTGTAGAACCGGCGGCCGATCCACGCCTTGGCGTCCTTGCCCAGGAAGGGGAGCCCGCTGAAGTCGAAGTAGAACTGGTTGGTGCCCCAGTGGATGTCCTTGCCGAGCTCGTTGAAGTTCGGCGTGAACCGGTCGGGATAGCCGTGCGTGACCTGCGGGATGTACACGTTGAACATGACGTTCGCGTTCGCGACCACGCCGTTGTCGCCGACGTACGCCGGGCCGGAGAACAGGAACTCACCGTAGGTGTCGCACTCGTTCCCGAGCCTCCACTTGGCGTGCGCCCCGGGCGCCTGGAAGCAGATCTGGCGTCCGCCCTCGCTGCTCACGCCGTAGCCGGCGCGGAAGTACCCGTGCATGTGCACGTCACCCACCTTGGGAGTGATCCCCTTCGCCATCTCCTCCTGGATCATCTTGCGCAGGAGGTCCTCGGGCAGGTGCTGGTCCGCCGCCGGAGCCGGCTCTTCGGCCTGCGCGACGCTCTTCTTGGCCTCCGGGGCCGCCGGCTTCTGCTCGTCGGCGGCGGGAGCCTGCTCCTCCGCTCCCCCCTCCTGGGCGCGAGCAGACGAGGTCAGAGCGATGGTTACCGCCAGAGCGAGATACCCAGTCAGTCGATTTGATCTCATGCTCTTCCCCTTTCTGGGAGAACGAACGGAGATGACTTGGCGCCGATAGATCGGCTTAGGCTTGCGCAGGCGACTCCCCACGACACCAGAAATCGCCGGACGAAGATGACTCCGAAGAAGCTGACAATGGTGGGGGTTCGGTTCATGTCGTTGGCTGTGTCCGCATCGAGACCCCGCGACTTCCCGGCCAGGCCAGCAATCTGGCCTGGTGTCCTACCCAACCTGCCCTGACTATCTCCTAGTCAGCAAGCTCGATCGCGAACACCCCTCCTTTCGCGAGGCGATGATGGAAGATTCCCTTTGCTCCAGTAAAGCGGAAAGAGCAGCAGGATCGACCGCCCCTCCCGGCGCCACCGCGGACGACTGCAAAGTCAGCGGCGCGCGAGAGCTTTCCGGTCGCGACGCTCTGCGCAATGGCACGACGCCGCGCGGGAGACGAGCGAATTTTGTGCGCCGGCTCGAGCAAGCTCGGCGGGACCGAAATCGATGACCTGTCACGCGATGACATGATCGTCGCGCACCGCCCTGACATATCCGGAGGTCCGCGCCAGGGACAGCCGGCGGCGCGGCACCTGAACAGAATGTGCTGGTGCCGCCGCGGTGCTCGCGGCGCGCGGCTCGACCGCCGTCGTCCGCCGTGGCCACGGGTTCTCCGTCCGGTAGGCATGCGTCTCGCTAGCGCCTGTGCGGCGCGGTGCTGTCGCGCGCGACGAACTCGGTGGCCAGCTCGATCCGCGGCGTCTCGATCTCCTCGCCCATCGAGAGCCGCAGCACCGTGCGCGCCGCCATCAGGCCCATCTCGGCCAGCGGCTGCCGCACCGTGGTGAGCGGGGGTGAGGTCCACCGGCTCTCGGGCAGATCGTCGAAGCCGACCACGCTGACGTCGTCGGGCACCCGCATTCCGCGCTGGCGGGCCGCCTCGTACACGCCCAGCGCCATCTGGTCGCTGGAGGCGAAGATCGCGGTCGGCCGGCGCTTGAGCCCGAGCAGGGCGCGGGCGCCGGCGAAGCCGGACTCGTGGTAGAAGTCGCCCTGCTGGATGAGCGCCGGGTCGAGGGCGACGCCGGCGGCGGCGAGGGCCGCGCCGTAGCCGTCCAGGCGCGCGCGGCTGCACAGGAGGCGCTTGGGTCCGGCGATGAAACCGATCCGTCGGTGGCCGAGCGAGAGCAGGTGCTCGGTGGCGCTCAGTCCGCCGGCCCAGTTGGTGGCGCCGATGGTCGGCACGTCGAAGGCGGGCAGGCCGGCCGGGTCGACCACGACCATCGGCACGTCGAGTCGCTGGAGCTCCGCGTGCATCGGCGGGGTCAGGTGTGACGTCACGAAGATGACGCCATCGGTGGCGCGGGCGCGCAGGTTCTGCAGCCACTGCGCGGCCGATGCGGCGCGCCGGTGGATCGCGGAGACCACGGTGCCGACGCCGGCCGAGTGGGCCGTGTCCTCCACGCCGCGGATGATCTCGACGGCCCACGGGCTGTCGAGGTCGTTGAAGACGAGGTCGATCAGCCGGGCGGCGGTCCGCGAGTGGGCGCTGCGGCGGCGATAGCCGCGCTCGCGCAGCAGCCGCTCGACGCGCTGGCGGGTCTGCGGCGACACGTCGGAGCGGCCGTTGAGCACCCGCGAGACGGTCGGCACGGACACGCCGGCCTCCCGGGCGATCGCGGTGATGGTGATCTTGTGCTCGCCATCCACGGTCACGAGTCCCTCCTGCCTCCTGACGGCGCGGCCTCCCCGCCCGAAACTCGCACACCTCGTGGGCGGCGCGAAGCCGATAGTTTCGGGAGCGCCACAGAAGGCCTCTACACCGTCAGGATGGCGATTTGGAGGTTGACGAGAGCGGAACGGCGGCCGTACTTTTTTGCGGGATTCCGGAACGCGGCCGGAAATTTTCGGTCGTCCGATCCGGCGTCCCGCCAGGCCTGCGCGGAACCACCGGAGGACGGAGCGGCAAAATGCGGCACACCCAGATGTCGGCGCTCCAGGAGGGACAGAACCAGCCAGTCACCGGGGCCGGCTCGGTCCTCCGGCGCCACTTCGCACGTCCATTGAAAGCTTCCGGCCAGTGACCGGACGCGCGCGGTGGCGCGACCGGCCCAGCGTCGCGGGGCCCGCCGCCCTCGGCTGGCTGCTGCTGGTGGCGTTCCCGATCTACTTCATCGCCGGCACCAGCCTCCGCGCGCAGGGCTCGCACGTCACCTGCGTGACGCTGCGGCTTCCGGCCCATCCGGATCTGGAGAGCTACCGGCGGGCCATCGAGCTGGGCTTCGGGGGCTACCTGCGCGACAGCCTCATGGTCAGCGCGGCGACGGTCCTGCTGCTGCTGCTGCTCGCGCTGCCCGCGGCGCGCGCGATCGTGCGCAGACGGAGCCGGGCGATGCGCCGCGGCTTCTCGACGGGGCTGGTGGGGCTCACCATCCCGTCGCAGGCGGCGATCGTGCCGGCATATCTCGTCGTCGACCGGCTGCGCCTGGACTCGATGGCCGCGACCATCGTGCCGGCCGTGGCGTTCGCGCTGCCGCTCTCCATCGTCGTGCTGACCGGCGCCCTGCGAGACCGCATCCACTCGTGGCATCTGGTCGGCGAGCGCTGCGAGGCGATGACCGTCGATGGCCGGTCGCGGTCGCGGCTGCGCGTCCTCGTGCGGCGCGTGGTGCCGCGCTCGACGCCCGGGGTGGTGACGGTGGCCATCTTCGGCGGCCTGTCGGCGTGGAACGGCGTCCTCCTGCCGCTCCTGCTCGCCCGGAGCCGCGAGCGCGCGGTCGCGACGCTGGATCTCTGGCCCCTTCACATCCAGAACGGAACCGGCATGACCGGGCTGATGGCCGCGGTGGCGCTCGCGGCGCTTCCGGCGCTGGCACTCTATCTCTTCGGCCGGCGCTACCTCATCGGCGGACTGGCCGCGGGCTTCGGCCGGTGGCCGTCGTTCGATCACGGGATCGAGCGCATCGCCGGTATCGACAGCATCGCCGGTATCGACAGCATCGCCGGTATCGGCAGCATCGCCGGTATCGACAGGACCGAGATGATCGAGAGGATCGAGAACGAGCCATGACCACCGACGCGACGGCGACGCGACCCATCATCCGCAACCCGGTCCTGCCCGGCTTCCATCCCGACCCGTCGATCCTGCGCGTCGGCGACGACTACTACCTCGCCACGTCGACCTTCGAGTGGTACCCGGGCGTGCGCCTGCACCACTCGCGCGACATGGTCCACTGGCGATCGCTGGGCGGCGCCATCACCGAGCGGCGGCTGCTCGACCTGGCCGGCGCCGGCGACTCGTGCGGCATCTGGGCCCCCGATCTGACTCACGCGGGCGGCCGCTTCTACCTCGTCTACACCGACGTCGCGAGCTTCGCGAGCGGCTACTGGGATCCACAGAACTACGTGATCCACGCCGAGCGCATCGAGGGGCCGTGGTCGGATCCGATCCGCCTGCACGGGCACGGCTTCGACCCGTCGTTCTTCCACGACGACGACGGCGCCACCTGGATGCTGTCGATGAGCGCCGACTGGCGCCCGGGGCGGGACCGGTTCGCCGGCATCGAGATGCAGCGCTTCGACCGCGCGACCGGGCGCCTGGTCGGGCCGACCCGCATCATCTTCTCGGGCACCGAGGCGGGCGTCACCGAGGGCCCGCACCTCTACCGCAAGGACGGCTGGTACTACCTGCTCACGGCCGAGGGCGGCACCAGCTACGAGCACCAGGCGACGGTGGCGCGGTCGAGGCAGATCGAAGGGCCGTACGAGCCCGATCCGGCCGGCCCGCTCCTGACCTCGCGCGGTCGCCCCGAGCTCGCCCTCCAGAAGGCGGGGCACGGCTCGCTGGTCGAGACGAGGGCGGGAGAGTGGTATCTGGCCCACCTGGTCGGCCGGCCGTACACGCCGCTCGGCAAGTGCGTCCTCGGCAGGGAGACCGCCATCCAGCAGGTGACGTGGGTCGACGAGTGGCCGCGCATCCGCGGCGGCGTGCCGGCCGAGGAGACGCCGGCGCCCGACCTGCCGCCACATCCGTGGCCGGCCGCGGAGGGCTTCGACCACCGGCACTGGAGCACGCTGCGCCGCCCGGCCTCGCCCGACTGGCTGTCGCAGACCGAGCGGCCCGGCCATCTGAGGATCCGCGGCGGTCAGTCTCCGGTCGGGCGGCAGCGCCCGAGCCTGGTCGCCCGCCGGGTCACGGCGCGGCGCTGCCGGCTGGAGGTGACGATGGAGTTCGAGCCGGCCAGCTTCCGCCACCTGGCCGGCGTCACCGGCTACTACAACAGCCGCAACTGGCACCACGCGTACGTCACGGTCGACGAGGGGCGGCGCGTGCTCGACGTGCTGAGCTGCGACTCCGGCGTCCGGCGCGATCATCCCGGGGCGCGCGTCGAGCTCGGCGCAGAGGCCCGGCTGGGCCTCGCCGTCAGCTTCGACGGGCCGGCGCTGCGCTTCGCCTACCGGACGGGCGGCGACTGGCTGACCCTTCCGGTCGAGCTGGACGCGACCATCCTGTCCGACGAGCACGCGGCGCGCATCGTGCACGGCGAGCCGGAGGCGTGGGGCTTCACGGGGGCCTTCGCCGGCATCTGGGTGCAGGACCTCGGGGCGGACGGCGCGTACGCCGACTTCGACGGCATTCGCTACAGCGAGGACTGATCGATCGATCCGATCGATTCGATCGATCCGGTCGGGTCGGCGACGGCGACATCGACGCGGCGGCGACGCGGTTGAACGAGATGCTCGCCGAGCACCCGGCGACGCCGTACCTGGCGCTCGAGCACGGCCGCTGGCGGCTGCACCACCACGCGGCCGACGCCAGGCTCGTCCCCATGTGGACGTCGATCTGCGCCGAGGGCGTGGCGCGCCTCATCACATCGGACGACGCCCATCGCCTCGGCACGTGCGAGGACGCCGGCTGCGGCCGCGTGTTCGTCGACGTGTCGCGCAACGCCAGCCGCCGCTTCTGCTCCACCACCTGTCAGAACCGGGTCAAGGCCGCCACCTTCCGGCGCCGGCGCGCCCGGCGAACCCGCGGCTCGTGACGCGCGGCTCGCGACGCGCGGCCCGCGAGTCGCGGCTCGTGACCCGCGACCCGTCGCCCCGTGACCGGCACCGCCTCGCGCGGATCGAAGGACGCGACGCGGTGAAGTGCTGCGCGCAGGACGCGCTCACGAGGACCTCGATGTAACTCGATGTAAGTCGCTTCTACAGCCGGCCGCTGATAGCCATAGGTCGGCCACGAGATGCTCTATCAGGTCGACATTGACGAGATGCCCGCCGACACCACCCCGCTCATCAGAGCGCTGCGGGTGGTCGGCAAGATGTCACTCGAGGACGCACGCGGCGTGCAGACGTACCTGACCCGCGCGGGAGGCGGGACGGTCGTCGCCGGCGTGGATCTGGCCGTCGCGCAGCACATCGCCGGAGAGCTCGGCCGGGCCGGCGCGCGCGCGCTGGTCGTCGAGAGCTCCGTGCGATCGGCCACGAGCTGCAACCCCGAGGCCGCGAAGATGTTCGTCTGGGGCGCGTTCCGGACGCTTCAGACGGCCTGATCCAGGCGCCTGCCCGGGCCTGCTCGGCGCCGGAGGCCGAATGACGAGGGGCCACACCCGTGGCCTCGCTTTGCGAAGAGGAGGAGTATGTACGCTCTCACGGAAGATCAGATCGATCAGGTGTCGGGTGCCATCGACTGGGGTGAGGTCGGTGTCGGCGCGGGTCTCATCGCGCTCGGCATCACCTTCACCGTGGTCAGCGGCGGGACGGCCACGCTGCCGGTGATGTTGATCGTCGGCGCCGGCACGTCGACCGAGATCGCAGCAGCCGCTGCCGCTCTCGGGCTGTCCGCGCTCGGTGGCTACGCCATGGGCAGCGGGTTCGTGAACTAGCTAGCGCCCCCGTTTCGAGGTCCGGTGCGCCCGGTCGGGCGCACCTCCCTTGAAGTCCTCGCCCGTCTGGCTCCCGACCTCTTCGCCCCGCTTCCGCCCCGCTTCCGCCCCGCTTCCGCCCCGCTCGCCCGCTCGCCCCCCCAAGCATGGACGTCATCCTCCAGTCGGAGTCCTCCGAGTGCGGCCTCGCGTGCCTCGCGATGGTCGCGTCGCACCATGGCCAGGGCATCGGCCTGCGCGAGCTGCGCGGGCGCTACCCCATGTCGCTCAAGGGGACGACGCTGTCGCGGCTGATCGCGATCGCCGGACACCTCGGCTACCAGTCCCGCGCGCTGCGGCTCGAGCTCGAGGAGCTGCCGGAGCTGCGCGCTCCGTGCATCCTGCACTGGGACCAGAATCACTTCGTCGTCCTGGTCAAGGCGGGGCGAAACAAGATCGTCATCATCGATCCGTCGACCGGGAAGCGGCGCCTGTCCTACGCGGAGGTCTCCGCCCACTTCACCGGGATCGCCCTCGAGCTGGTGCCCGGGGCCGGCTTCGCGCAGCGCGAGCGGCCGCCTCCGATCTCGATGCGGCAGCTGACCGGCCGGATGACCGGGGTGTGGCGCGCGCTCTCCATGATCCTGGCGCTGTCGGTGGCGCTCCAGGTGTTCATGGTCCTCATGCCGATGCTGATGCAGTGGATCGTCGATCAGGCCCTGGTCAGCGCCGATCGCGATCTGCTGACCGTGCTCGGCCTGGGCTTCTGCCTCGGGCTGGTCCTCCAGGTCGGCATCGGCCTCCTGCGCGGATGGACGGTCGTGTACCTGTCGACCCGCGTCGGCCTGCAGTGGCTGGGCAACGTCTTCAGCCACATGCTCGAGCTGCCGCTCGACTTCGC
>Ga0126377_10000605_pt1 | contig 22016 bp, 21 predicted proteins | sample PanSoiMetPlot_22_FD_92647 | JGI IMG/M metagenome (GOLD analysis project Ga0126377, IMG submission 92647) | Tropical forest soil microbial communities from Panama - MetaG Plot_22 | ecosystem: Environmental > Terrestrial > Soil > Tropical forest > Bulk soil | place: Panama | collected 2016-02-17 | reverse complement strand
CCGTCGATCCTGGTGCTGCTCGCCCTGGGATTCGGTGCAGGCGCAGTGGGTGCGCTGGACCCCAACGCTCTGCTCGGCCAGGAACTGATCTCCGCCATCGTCTCTGTTGCCGTCGGGATCATCCTGTTCGAAGCCGGACTCGGCCTCAACGTGAGCAAGCTGACGGGCGACATCGCCCGCGTCCCCCGCCGGCTCGTGACCCTCGGAATCCTGGTCACGTGGGCGATCGGGACGATCGCCGCCTATCTGCTGTTTGACCTGTCCTTCGAGATCGCGCTCGTGCTCGGCGCGGTGCTCGTCGTCTCCGGCCCGACGGTGGTCGGGCCGTTGCTCGAATTCATCCGCCCCTCGCCGAAGGTCAATCTCGTCCTCAAGTGGGAGGGCACCCTCGCCGATCCGATCGGCGCGACGCTCGGCGTCGTCGTGTTCAACGCCGTGGTTGCCGGACATGCCACGGCCGGGAAGGAGACCTTCCAGTTCCTGCTCAACGTCGGGGTGGGCGTCGGCCTCGGCATCGCCGGCGCGGCCCTGATCCTGGCGTGGGTGACGTGGTTCCAGCCCAACCAGTCACAGGCAGTGACCGGAGTATTGATGTTCGTCGTCGCGATGGTCGTCTGTGCCGATCTGCTACGCGATGACTCGGGCCTGATCACCGGGTTGGTGATCGGCGCGATCCTGGTCAACCGGCCACCCCGCGGCACCGGGCCGCTTGGAGGGGCAATTCAGCGGGCAAAGCTCCTTCGTTCGTGGCGAGAGCGGATCGGCACGCTCTCGACGTTCCTGATCGGCGTCCTGTTCATCATCCTCTCCGCTCGGGTCACGCCGCACCAGATCGCCGAGATCGGGTGGGTGAGCATCGCGTTCGTCACCGTGCTCGTGTGTGTCGGCCGGCCGCTCGCCGTCGCGCTTTCGACGTTCGGCTCGCCGCTTGACTGGCGCGAGCGAGCGTTCATCGCCTGGATGGCACCCCGGGGGATCGTCGCGGCCGCGACCTCATCGACCTTCGCGCTCGGCCTTAGCCAGGCCGGCGTCGGCGGCGGGGCACGGGACCTGATCCCGATCACATTCATCGTGATCGTCGCGACGGCGCTCATCTACGGGCTCAGCGGAGGGCCGGTGGCTCGCGCGCTCGGCGTCGCGCGCACCGGCCCCGGAGGGGTCCTGCTGATCGGCGCGAGCCCGGTGGGCCGCGCACTCGGGCGCGCCCTCCATGCCCGGGGGCTGACCGTCGTGCTGTGGAGCGCCAACGACGAGGACGTGCGGGCGGCCGAAGCTGACGGGCTCACGCTGTACAAGGGCGACCCCACGCAGGACGCCACGGAGACCACCCCCTCCGAGCTCGACGAGGTTGTCTATGCGCTGGCTGTCGACGACGATGAAGCCTTGAACGCGATGGTCGCGACGGACCTCTCCGAGTACTTCGGTCGCGAGCACGTGTTCCAGCTCCCGGTCAGCGACCAGCGAGCGGCAGACTTCCTTTCCAGGGTGCCGATTCTGTTCGACGGCTCCGCCACTCACGAGGCACTGCTGTCCCGAATCGAGGCCGGTGACGAGATCTCGGTCGCCGAGCCGGCGGGAGCAAACGGAGACGATCCCCGGGCCGACCTGGGCGCCAACGGCATCCCGATGTTCGTTCACACACCGGGGAAGCACCTACGGATTCTCGTGTCAGGGGACAGGCCGGCGGTCGAGGCCGGCCAGGAGCTGATCGGCCTGATCGACAGCGGTCCCGCCGGTAACCCGGTCTGAGCGATGTGTCGTCGGGAGAATCAATGACTGGGCGATGCACGCAGCCTCCCTCGTTTCCCCTCCGGCGCCGTGACCGCCACGCCGGCGACGCCATCCAGTTCGCGCAGGCCGCCATCAAGGAGGCCGAGTACGCCGTGCTGGACGCCGTGCTGGCGAGGAAAGACGCGGACGTACTGGCCGCCGCGACGTAGCGTGTAGAGCACGGCCGACCGGCAGTCGGATTGAACACCTGAGCGCCCCGGCGGGGCGCTCAGGTGTCTTCGCGAACGCCCCGACGAAGCACGGGGACCGCCGCGATTGACCTCGGCCCAGAGCGATAGCACACTGACCGCATGCCGCTGTCGGTGCTGGAGTCGATGGGGATCGCGGATGCGCTCGAGCGGGTCAACGTGCCCAGCTACGTGATCGACACCGCCGGCATCGTCCGTTGGGTGAACCCAGCCGGCGAGCGCCTCGTCGGGAACGTGCTCGGCAAGCAGTTCACGTCCGTGGTGGCCCCGGAGGAATCGAGACGCGCACGCGAGGTCTTCGCGCGGAAGGTTGTCGGAGGGGAGTCCGTCACGGACACGAACGTCACGCTCGTCACCTCCGACGGAGGGCGGATCGGAGTCGACGTGAGCTCGGTCCCGCTCGTCGACGGCGAGCACGTGGTCGGCGTGTTCGGTCAGGTCTCGGATGTGGCGGAGGAGCCCTCCCCGCACCCCGAACTGCATCTCACGCCGCGCCAGGCAGAGGTGCTCGCGCTGCTGGAGCGGGGCCGGTCGACGGATCAGATCGCCGACGAGCTGCACCTCAGCCGGGAGACCGTCCGCAACCACGTACGGCACATGCTGCGGGCGATCGGCGTCAGCTCCCGGCTCGAGGCGGTCGCGGTCGCCCGTGGCCAGCTCGTTCCGAGCTCTGTCGTGGGCTGAGCGGCCCGGCGGCCGTCAGTGCTTCTTGGCCAGGTCGACCATGACCTGGGCGCGGGCAACCGGGTCGAGGTCGTCGAGCGTCGACCGGATGCTCTCCTCGGCCGCGTCGATCTTCTCGCCGCGCTCGTCGAGCCGTCCCCGCGCGTAGAGGGCGGCGCCGGCGACAGCGCCCGCGAGCCCGACGACGCGCAGCGTCTTCGAGCCGACGATCTGGCCGACGCCGAAGACGATCAGGCCGGCGGCGCCGAACACCACCGGAGCCTTGCCGCCGAGGTCGAGCGTGCGGTCACCCACACGACCAGTGTAGCGCCGTCCCCATAATGCCCTGGTGCCGACGAACTACGAGCGCGCGTTCGAGCAGCAGCCCGAGGCCTACGCCGCCTGGCGGCAGCTGAGCTCCGCGATCAAGGACGGGATGGACCACCGCCGGTACCACCTCGTCACCCTCGCGGCCGCCCGTCGCCTTCGCTCCAGCTACTGCTCCCTCGTCCACGGCACGACGCTGATGGAGACCTTCGACGTTCCCCGCGAGTCGGTCCTCGACGGCGGCGCAGGCCTCGACGAGGTCGACCTCGCGGTGATGGCGCTCGCCGAGAAGGTCGTCGACGACGCGACCGCGGTCGACGACGCCGACCGGCAGCGGCTCCGCGACCTCGGCCTCTCCGAGCGCGACATCATGGACGTGGTGCTCGCCGCCGCCGCGCGCTGCTTCTTCTCGAAGACCCTGGACGCGCTGGGCGTCCGGGCAGACGCGAGGTTCCAGGAGCTCGACCCCGAGCTCCGCGAGGCGCTCGTCGTCGGCCTCCCGATCGCTGACGCCTAGGTCACCTCGCCGCCTTCCAGGCACGGTACTCGTCGCGCATGCAGACGGCGCAGGGCCGGTAGCCCGCGGCGATCGCCGTCGCCTCGTCCGCGAAGAAGACGCGGTGGCGCACGCCGTGGCCCCTGGCGAGCCACCGCAGCGCCGACGGGCAGTCGAGGCGACCGTAGATGCGGTTGCGGCGATGCCCGCCGAGCGTCCCCCGCGCGGGCGAGAGCACCTCGTTCCCGTCGGGACCGATCAGCCGGTAGCGCTTCGCCACGCGGAATGAAACGGCTCGCGCTAGTGCGTTGTGAGCTCGTAGAGGTTGCCGTCGGGCGCGCGGAAGTAGACCCACTGCGCGCCGCCGTCGCCCTGCAGCTCCCCGACCTCACAGCCGGCCGCCCGCAGCTCCTCGACCGCCGCCTCGACGTCCTCGACGACGAACCCGCCGACGACGCCCTCCGGCGGATGGCCGCCGCCCGGGTTGTCGGGGCCGAACACCTCGAACAGGTCGCCGTTCGGCAGCCGGAAGACGGTCATGCCGTCCTCTTTCGCGACAGGCGTCAGCCCGAGCACCTGCTCGGCGAAGCGGGCCATCTCCTCGTAGTGGGGCGTCCGCGTCCCGAGCCAGCCGATCGCGGACGGACGGATCACCGCCTCAGCGGTGCCGGTACACGATGCGGCCGCGGGTGAGGTCGTACGGCGAGAGCTCGATGTTGATCCGGTCGCCCGGGAGGATCTTGATCCGATAGCGCCGCATCTTGCCGGCCGTGTAGCCGAGCGTCTCCTGGCCGTTGTCGAGGGCGATCCGGTACATGCCGCTCCGGAAGGCCTCGATCACCTCGCCCTCGAGCTCGATCTTCTCTTCTTTTGCGATGACGAACCTTTCGTTGGAGTCTTCAGCTCCGGCTTCCGCGGGTGCTACGCCCGCTCGAACCAGCTCCTGCGAGGAGGCGGGCAGCTGCCTCGAGGTTGGCCCGCCCGGCGCCGTAGGTCGCGACGTAGGCCGCAGCGCCGGCGGGTCGCCAGGAAGGGTACCCAGTTTCGACCACCACCGCCCCTGGGCGGAACAGATCGCGCTGCCACGCGTGCCGATACGCGTCGCGCGTCACCAGCACGAGCCGGCGGCCGTCGAGCTCCGGGAGCGGGTCCCCGTCCCGAAGTGTGACGGTTTCGGCCCGCGGGAGCACGTCCGCGAGACCGTGGCCGGCCTCGCCGGCCGCGATCGTGGCTTGGGGCCGCAGCTCGACGACGAGGGCCGGACCGTCGAGGGACGGATCGCCCTCCACGTCGAGCGCGCGCCGCGCGGCCTCGCCGCCGACCTCCGTGTCGGCGTGCGGCCTCGGGTGCGACGCCCAGGCCGCCGTCTCGACAACGCGGTCGGCCGCCTCCTCGAGGCGAGCCTCGTCCAGCCGGCCCGAGCGCACCGCCTCGACGATCGCCCGGTGGATGCTCTCGACCTCCCCGGACGTGAGATCGGCACCGAGACAGAGCGCGTCTGCCCCGGCCGCGAGCGCCCGGACGGCGCCCTGCTCCATCCCGACCGTCGCGCTGACGGCCTTCATCTCGAGCGCGTCGGTCATCACGAGCCCCCGGAAGCCGAGCTCGTCGCGCAGGAGCCCGGTGAGCAGCTCGCGGCTGAGCGTGGCCGGCGCCTCGTCGATCGACGGCACCCGGATGTGCGCGCTCATCACGACCTTCGCGCCGGCCTCGAACGCGGCGCGGAACGGTGGCAGAGCCCGCTCCTCGAGCGTCGCCCGGTCCACATCCGCGACCGGGAGCTCGAGGTGCGAGTCGCCCACGGTCTCTCCGTGGCCCGGGAAATGCTTCGCGCACGCGGCGACGCCGACTCCCTGCAGTCCGCGGACGAAGGCGGCCACGTGGCGCGACACGAGGGCGGGATCGGACCCGAACGAGCGCACGCCGACGATCGGGTTCTCCGGGTTCGCCACGACGTCGGCCACTGGCGCCAGGTCGAGGTTGATCCCGACCGCGGCGAGGTCGCCGCCGATCGCGGCGGCGACGCGCTCCGTCAGCTCGACGTCGTCGACGGCGCCCAGCGCGAGGTTCCCCGGGTACGAGCTCCCGGAGGCCGCCTCGAGCCGTGTGACATCGCCGCCCTCCTCGTCCGTCGCGACGAGCAGCCCCGGCTGGTCGCGGCGCAGCGCGGCCGTCAGCTCGGCGACCTGCTCCGGGTCCCGGATGTTCCGCGCGAACAGCACGACGCCGCCGAGGCCGTCGGCGAGCCACGGAGCCAGCCAGCCGGGTGGCTCGAGGCCCTCGAAGCCCGGGAAGAGGCACGCCGCGGCGGCGCGCTCCGGGCTCATCCGCGAACGGCGCCCGCGGTCAGGTTGAAGGCGATCCTGCGCTGCACCGCGACGAAGAAGATCACGACGGGCAGCGCCGTCAGGGTCGCTCCGGCCATCAGCGGCCCCCAGGCCGTCCCGCGGGTGGTCGAGAACGACGCAAGCCAGAGCGTCAGCGTCTGCTTGTCGGGGTCGCGAAGGAGCACGTAGGCCATGATGTACTCGTTCCAGGCCTGGATGAACGCGAAGATCGAGGTCGCGACGAGACCGGGCCCCACGAGTGGGAGCAGGATGCGGACGAACGCGCCGAAGCGCGTCGTGCCGTCGACCATCGACGCCTCCTCGAGGTCGCGCGGGATCCCGAGCATGAAGCCGCGCAGGGTCCAGATGATGAACGGCAGCACGAAGGCGAGGTAGGTGACGATCACGCCGCTCAGCTTGTCCACCTGGTGGGCCTTCGCGAGCACGACCGAGAGCGGGATGATCAGCGCGGTCAGCGGGATCATCTGCACCGCGATGATCAGGACGATGATCCCGCCGCGACCGTAGAAGTCGAACTTCGCGAGGGCCAGCGCGGCGAGCAAGGCGAGGATCAGCGAGAGCGCCACGACAACGGTGGCGATGATCACGCTGTTCATGACCGCGTCCCAGAAGTTGGCACGGTGGATCGCGTCGGCGAAGTTCGACAGCGTCGGGTGATACGGGAACCACTCCGGGGTATTGGCGAACAGGTCACGGCCGGGCTTGAACGCCGTCGAGACCATCCAGTAGACGGGGAAGATCATCACGAGGAACACCGCCACCCCGAGGGCGTTGAGCCCGAAGCGGCCCAGGCGTCCCGGCCTCATGCCTCGTCCCTCGCCTTCACCATCTGGCGGATGAGGAAGATGCTGACCACGAGCAGCGTGGCGACCATCACGAGCGCGATCGCGGAGCCGAGGCCGTACTCGCTCTGCCCGAACGCGTTCTGGTACGCGTAGATCGACATGACCGTGTAGTTGGGCCCGGGATTCTGGTCGAGCATCACCCAGACCTGCGTGAACACCTGGAAATCCCAGATGATCGAGAGGCTGATCAGGATCACGAACACCGGCATCAACAGCGGCACCGTCACGTCCTTGAACACCTGCCAGCCACGGGCGCCGTCGATCGAGGCGGCCTCGACGAGGTCGCGCGGCACCTGCGTCAGGCCCGCGTAGACGGTGATCGCGACGAAGGGGATCGCGCCCCACACGACGAGGGCCGTGATCACGCCCCAACCCGACCAGGGGTTCACGAACCAGTCGTGGTGGTCGAAGTTGCCGAGGTGGAGCCAGGTCAGCAGCCAGTTCATGACGCCGAACTCGAAGTCGACCATCCACTTCCAGATGGCGGCCGCGACCACGACCGGCGTCGCCCAGACGAAGATCAGGCCGGCCGTCAGCATCAGGCGGATCCACGGGTGCAGCCGCGCCAGTAGGAGCGCGATCAACGTCCCGAGCACCATCGTCAACGTGACCGCGGCCGCCGTGAACGCGAGCGTCCTCGCCACCACGTGCCAGAACGTGCCGTCGTGGAAGATCTGCGCGTAGTTGCGGGTGCCGATCCACTCGCCCTTGTGACGGATCAGCTGGAAGAGGCCGTAGTGCTCGAAGGACAGCCTCACCATGAAGTAGAGCGGGTACGCGAGCACCGCCGCGATCACGGCGGCGGCGGGTAGCAGGAGCACGTACGGGGCGACGCCCGAGCCCACCCTGGTCGCGAGAGGGCGCCGTCGCCGAGCTGTGAGGGCGGGCTCGGCGACGGCCGGTGCAGCGGCCGGGAAGCGAGAGCTCACGCTGAGAGCATCTCGCTTCCCGGCGGGGGGATCACGAGTTGAGGATCTTCGTGATCTGCTTGCTGACCTTCTGCGCGGCGACCTTCACGCTGGAGCGGTTGGTCAGGAACTCCGTGCAGAAGTTCTTGAGGATGTTCCGGTTCTCGATGTTGACCCAGTTGGCCGCGCTCGGGGTGGCCCAGCTGTACTTCGCGGCCTTCGCGAACGGAGCGAGCTGCGGGTTGCTCTTGTTCACGTTGGCCAGCGCCGTCGTGTTGGCGATGTTCCCGGCCTTGGCGATGATCTTCTCGTTCTTCGTGTTGGCGAACGCCTTGATCCAGTCCGCCGCGAGCGACTTGCTGCCGCTCGTAACCGGGATCGCGAGGTCGGAGCCACCGAGGAAGGTCGGCGTGTACCGGCCCTTGATGTGACTCGGCATCGGGTAGGCGCCCATCTTCGACGCGAACGACTTCGGCGCCGCGCCGCCCTTCTTGTCGAACACGTACGGCCACTCCCAGCCGTTGCCGATGAACGCGGCCATGCGGCTCTTGGCGAACGGGATGCTCGGGAACGGATGCGCCTCGTCGGCCGTCTTGCTGGCGCGCGAGAGCGACAGCACCATGTTCTTGTAGACGGTCAGCGCCTTGATCGCCTGCGGCGAGTCGAGGGTGCCCTTCCACTTGCCGTTCTTGCGGACCGCGATCCGGCCGCCGTAGTCGGCGACGAACGACATCGCGACGTACCAGTTCTGGCCCGGCTCGTAGAAGGCCGAGAAGTTGCGGTTCTTGCCGAACTTCTTCATCAGCTTCTTGCCGTCCGCGAGGAACTCGGCGAACGTCGCCGGCGTCTTGTTGATGCCGGCCTGCCGGTACATGTCCTTGCGGTAGATGACGGCGCGCGCGCCCGCGTAGTACGGGACGCCGTACAGCTTGCCGTTGTAGCTGACCGTCTGCTTCAGCCCTTCCAGCCAGGTCTTCGAGTTCGGGAAGTTCGCGGCCTTGAGCGACGCGAACGCGCCCGCGGCCATGTACTTCACTGTCTCCGTGGTCCCCATCTCGATCACGTCCGGCGCGTTGCCGGCCGCGAGCGAGGCGTCGAACTTCTGCAGATGGTCGTTCCAGTTCTGGTACTGAACGTCGACGTCGACGCCAGGGTGCTGCGCCTTAAAGGCGGCGTTGGCGTTCGCAACCGCCGTCGGCCAGCCGTTCTGCGCGTCGGTCTGAAGCCAGACGACGATCTTGCCGGCCGCTGCGCGGCTCGCTCCTCTCTGCACGCTGCCTGACGCGGTCGAGGCCGCGACTGCGAGTGCGGCCGCGAGAGCGACGGCGGCGATGATTCGTGCCTTCATGTCAGAACCCCCAGGCTCTAGCGGACGACCCGCGCTCGCCGTTCCCCTCGGTGGCCCGATCGAACGGCGCGCGGCGGCCGCGGTGAATTGGTGCATACCACTTGGCCACGTCGTGGACACTTGCACAGTTCAGTTGGTGATGTCAAGACCACTCCTCGGAGAACTGCGTGTTACCCGGCCGTTTTCGCCGTTTTTCCGTCTTCCTGGTCTTGACCAGAGGCCTCGGAGCCGTGGTTCGGGAGGCCCGAGAGCACCGGTCGACGCGGTGACGGAACGGCGGTCAGGTCGGTCACGAGACGGTACCTGTCGCCGCGGTAGATCGAGTGGACGAATTCGACGATCTCGTTCCGCGCCGAGTGCGTCACGCGCTCGAACAGGAAGGCCGGCGAGTGGAGCGGGACGCCGAGCGCCTCCGATTCCTCCTCGTCGGTGACGGTCGGCTCGATCGTCTGCGCCCCGCCGGCGATCACGATCCCGTAGCGGGAGCGGAGGAGCTCGTAGAACGACTTGCCCTCGAGGTCGCGCGCCGAGAGCCCAGGCACGAGCGCCTCGCGCACGTGCAGCGTCTCGATCGCCATCGACTCGCGATCGGCGAGCCTGAGCCGTTTCACGACCACGATCGGCTCCGACGGCGAGACGTGCAGGAAGCGGCCGAGCCGCGCTCCGGCGGGCACCACGTCGAGCGCGAGCGTCCTGCTGCCGGGCTCCATCCCGCGCCGGCGCATGTCCTCCGTGAAGGAAGTCATCGTCAGCTCTTGCGCGATCTTGGGCTCGCTGACGAAGGTGCCCGAGCCGCGGCGGCGCACGAGGTAGCCCTCGCGCGCGAGGTCGTCCAATGCCGCGCGGACGGTCAGGCGCGAGACGCCGAGGTCGGCGCTCAACTGCCGCTCCGACGGGATCGCCTCGCCGATCCCGAGGCGGTCGATCAGGTCGAGCACGCGGTCGCGGGTTTCTCGCTGCTTCGTCACGACGTGGCCGCCAGCTGCTCGTGCGGCGCGGGCTCGGACTCGGGCTCCCGGAGCAGGCTCCCGCCGGTCTCGGCATCGAAGAAATGGAGCCCTCCGACGTTGAGCGCCAGCTCGAGCGGTGCGCCCAGCCGCGCCGAGGTCCGCGGGTCGAGACGAGCGGCGAAAAGCGCCTTGGAATCAGGTAGGAGCGTGCCCTGGTCGTCGCGCTCGAGGCCCTCGGCGGTCACGGGCGGGGCGTCCACGTGGAAGAACACGTGGGTCTCCGAGCCGAGCTCCTCGACGACGACGGGGGCGACGTCCAGGCTCGCGGCGCCCTGCCCGAACCGCGCGTCCTCGAACGCCTCCGGGCGGATGCCGAGGATCACCTTCGACGGCGCTCCCTGCGGCCGGCGCTTCGGGTCGAGCGGGATCCGCAGGCCCGCGAACACGAGGTAGTCGCCGTCGATCGTCGCCTCGACGAGATTCATCGCCGGGGTGCCGATGAAGGCGGCGACGAAGACGTTGGCCGGCCGGTCGTAGAGCCGTTGCGGCGAGTCGACCTGCAGCACGTGGCCGTCGTTCATCACCGCGACGCGCTGGCCGAGCGTCATCGCCTCGGTCTGGTCGTGCGTGACGTAGACGGTGGTGACGCCAAGGCGGTCGTGCAGCTGCGCCAGCGAGGCGCGCATGCCGACCCGGAGCTTGGCATCGAGGTTCGAGAGCGGCTCGTCCATGAGAAACGCCTTCGGCTCGCGGACGATCGCCCTGCCCATTGCGACCCGCTGGCGCTGGCCGCCGGAGAGCTGGCCTGGACGGCGGTCGAGCAGCGACTCGAGCCCCAGCAGCCGCGCGACCTCCTCCACGCGGCGTTTGGCCTCGTCCTTCGGAGTTCGGCGCACCTTCAGCCCGTAGCCGATGTTCTGGCGCACGTTCATGTGCGGGTAGAGCGCGTAGCTCTGGAAGACCATCGCGATGTCGCGTTTGCGCGGCGCGAAGTCGGTCACGTCCTCGTCGCCGACCGAGATCCGGCCCTGGGTGACCTCCTCCAGGCCGGCGATCAGCCGAAGGAGCGTCGACTTCCCGCAGCCGGACGGGCCCACGAGCACCAGGAACTCGCCGTCGCCGATCTCCAGCGAGACGTCGTCGACGGCCAGGACGCCGCCGGCATACGCCTTCGTCAGGTGCTGGAGGTCGATCCGGGCCAAGGGTGTCAAGGATAGGACCAGTCAGCCCCAAAAGCAAGACCACATTGGGGTTACAAGGTGGAAATGGTATTGACCACCTCGGGTCCACCTGCAAGACTGCGCCCATGGCGCCCAGCGAGCACGTCGACGAGGCAGCCGGTCTCGACGAGCTGATCACGGAAGCTCGGGGCGCTCAGGCGGACTACGATTCGAGCTCCACGCGTGAGCTCGTCGAGCTGATGAACGCCGAGGACGCGCGTGTTCCCGCCGCCGTCGCCGCAGCCGGCGAGGCTCTGGCGGAGGCGATCGACGCGATCGTCGAGCGTCTCTCCGACGGGGGGCGGCTCGTCTACGTGGGCGCCGGCTCGTCCGGGTTGATCGCGGCGCTCGACGCCGCGGAGTGCGAGGCGACGTTCTCGACGGAGCCCGGACAGGTGGTTGCGCTGGTCGTCGGGGAAGGATTGGCCTCGGTCGAGCGCGAGCTCGCCGAGGACGACGGCGAGGCAGGCGCACGCGCGGCCGAGAGCCTCGGCGTCTCCGCCGCCGACGCGGTCGTGGGCGTCAGCGCGAGCGGCCGGACACCCTACGTCCTGGGCGCGCTCGAGGCGGCCGCGGCCACCGGTGCGCTGACCGTCGCGCTGGTCTCGGTCCCCGACTCCGAGCTGGCCCGCCTCGCCGAGCACGAGCTCGCCGTCGTCGTCGGCCCCGAGTTCGTCGCCGGCTCGACGAGGCTCAAGGCCGGGACCGCGCAGAAACTCGTCCTCAACACGATCTCCACGGTCGCGATGATCCGGCTCGGCAAGACCTACGGCGACCTGATGGTCGACGTGCGCGCCTCGAACCGCAAGCTGGTCGCGCGGGCGCGACGGATCGTCCGTCTCGCCACCGGCGTCTCGGACGACGAGGCCGAGCAGGCGCTCGAGGCCGCGGATGGCAGCGCGAAGGTCGCGGTCGTCGCGCTCCTGGCAGGCGTCGACGCGGACGCGGCCCGCGAGCGGCTCGAGCGCTCCGGCGGGCACATCGGATCGGCGCTGGGACGATGAGGCTCGGCGTCGAGGCGGCGATGGTCGGCGGCGCGCTGATCCGCGGCGACGTCGAGGTCGCCGACGGCACGATCGCGCGCACGGGGATCCCCGGGAACAACGGCCGCGGGATCGCGACGCCGGGGTTCGTCGACCTCCAGGTGAACGGCTTCGCAGGCGTCGACTTCCTGACCGCCGACGCCGACGGCTACCGCCGCGCGGGCGAGGCGCTGCTCGAGACCGGCGTGACGGCCTACCTCCCGACGTTCATCTCCACGCCCGAGGAGCAGCTCCTCGCCGCGCTGAACGGGGTCCCGATCGACCCCGAGGGGCCGCGGATCCTCGGCGTCCACCTCGAGGGCCCGTTCGTCGCGAAGAACCGGCTCGGGATCCACCCGCCTTCCGCGCGCCGCGATCCCGACCCCGCGCTGCTAGAGCGGCTGCTCGCCGCCGGGCCCGTGCGCCTGATGACGCTCGCCCCGGAGCTGCCCGGCGCCGGCGCGATCATCGACCTGCTGCTCGAGCGCGGCGTGGCCGTCTCGTGCGGCCACACTGACGCGACCGCCGAGCAGGCCGCCGAGGCGTTCGACCGCGGCGCGCGCTCGGTGACGCACCTCTTCAACGCGATGCGCCCCTTCCGGCACCGCGACCCCGGCCTCGCCGGCGCCGCGCTCGCCCGCGACGACGTCGTCGTCCAGATCATCCTCGACGGCGTGCACCTCGCCGAGGAGACCGGACGGGTCGTCTGGCACGCCGCCGCGGGCCGGGTCGCGCTCGTCACCGACGCGGTCGCCGGCGCCGGCATGGGCGACGGCGCCTACCTCCTCGGAGGCTTCGAGGTCGAGGTGCGCGACGGCGTAGCGCGCGGGCCCGACGGCGTCCTCGCCGGCAGCGCCCTGACCATGATCGAGGCCGTCCGGAACCTGCACGCGCTCGGCGTCCCGCTGACGGAGGTGCTGGCGGCCGCTAGCGCGGTTCCCGCCCGCGTGGTCGGCCTGCCCACGCTCGGCCGGCTCGACGCGGGTCTGCCGGCGGACATCGTCGTGCTCGACGACAACCTCGAGATCGACCGCGTCCTGGTCGGCGGGAAGGCCCATGTCGTCGCCTGAGCCCGCCGCGGCCGACGACCACCCGCCCGGCGCGCACTTCCTCTCCGAGATCCGCTCGCAGCCCGAGGCGCTCCGCGGCCTGCTCGAGCATGCCGCCGAGTACGAGCGCGTCGCAGCCGCTGCTCGCGAGCGCGGCGCGACCACCGTGCGCATGGTCGGGCACGGCTCGTCGGACAACGCCGCGTCCTACGGCGTCTACGCGTTCGGGCTGCTCCCGCACTGGACCGCGCTCCGCGACTCGATCAGCCTGACCGTCTACTACCGCACCGGACTGGACATGTCCGGCTCGACGGTGATCGGGCTCTCCCAGTCGGGGCGCACGCCGGACGTGATCGAGTACGTCGCGGAGGCGCGGAGGCTGGGCGCGTTCACCGTCGCGCTCACGAACGACGTCTCCTCCGACCTCGCAGCCGAGGCGGAGGCGGTGCTCCCGCTCGCGGCCGGCCCCGAGCAGGCCGTGGCCGCCACGAAGACGTACCTGAATCAGGTCGCAGCGCTGGGCCTGCTGGCCGCGCACGCGGCCGGCGAAGGGGACCGTTTCGCCAGCCAGCTCGAGGTCGTGTCCGGCCTCCTCGAGGAGACGATCGCCGAGCTCGAGCCGAACGTGCGCCGGATCGCGCTGCCCTTCGCGTCCGTCGGCCGCATGTTCGTGATCGGCCGCGGCACCGAGTTCGCGACGGCGCGCGAGATCGCGCTGAAGCTCCTCGAGACGTGCCGCATCGCCGCGGAGCCGCTGACCGCGACGGACTTCGCCCACGGCCCGGTCGCGGCGCTCGATCCGCTCTTCCCGGTCTGGACGATCGCCTCCGACGACGAGACGCTGCCCGCCGTGGTCGATGCCGCAGCCAGGGCGCGGGCGACCGGAGCGGCGCTCGTCGCGAGCGGCCCGGCGGCCGAGGCGATCGCCGACGCCGCCTACGTGCTCCCGGTGCCCGCTCCGCCGACGCCGCTGCTCTCGCCGATCCTGTCGGTCGTCCCGGGCCAGCTGTTCGCCGGCGCCCTCGCGCAGGCGAGGGGACTCGATCCCGACAGCCCGGTCGGGCTGAGCAAGGTCACGCTGGCCCGCTAGGGCAGGTCAGCCGGAGATCGGCTCGTCGGCGAAGGCGTCCGGCAGGCCGGACGTGTCCGCGACGATCGAGAGCAGGTGGGCGAGCTGCTCGCGCTGCTCATCGGTCAGCGAGGCGAGCATGCGCTCCTCGATCGCGTCGACCACGCACTCCGTCGCCTCGAGGCGCGTCTCGCCCTTCGGAGCGAGCTCCACGATGTGACGCCGGCGGTCGTCCGGGTCGCGGCGACGGACGACGAGGCCCTCGGCCTCGAGGTCGTTGAGGATGCCGACGAGCTTGCTCGGGTCGGCCCCGACCGCCTCCCCGAGGGACTGCTGGCTCCTCGGCCCGGCCCGCAGCTCGATCAGCGTCGCGAAGTGGCGCGGCGTCAGCTCTTCCGCCTTCAGCTCGGCGGCGCACTGGCGCTGCGCGAGCCGGCCGAGCTTCAGGAGCAGGATCCCGGCGTGCGGGGTGAGCTTGGCCTCGGTCGTTGTCATGCGCACATACTAGCCAACCGGGAAATACTTGACACTCGGCGATCGTATTAGATAGACAAGAAAAGCCGTGGGCCAACGAATTTTCCAAGGAGAGCCATCACATGTCATCAGTTCTCGAGTCTGAAGAGACCGTCGGCCGCCGCCGCTGGCTCGCACTGGCGGTGGTTGTCGCGGCCCAGTTCATGGTCGTGCTCGACGTCGCGATCGTGAACGTCGCACTTCCATCCATCCAGACCGACCTCAACTTCAGCCAGGAGAGCCTGCAGTGGGTCATCACCGCCTACGCGTTGCTGTTCGGCGGCTTCCTGCTGCTGGGCGGCCGCATGGCCGACCTCCTGGGGCGCCGGCGCCTGTTCATCGCCGGAATCCTGCTGTTCAGCGTCAGCTCGCTGCTGGCGGGCCTCGCGTGGTCCGAAGGGTCGCTGATCGTCTTCCGCGGCGCCCAGGGCCTCGGAGGCGCGCTGCTCGCACCGGCAGCCCTGTCGATCCTCACGACCACCTTCGAGGAAGGGCGCGAGCGCAACATCGCGCTCGGGATCTGGGGCGCCGTCTCCGGAAGCGGAGCGGCCGCAGGCGTCCTCCTCGGCGGCGTGCTCACGAGCGCGCTGAGCTGGTCGTGGATCTTCTTCGTGAACGTCCCGGTCGGCATCGCGCTGGCCGCCGTCAGCCCGTTCCTCGTCGGCGAGAGCCGCGCGGAGCTCAAGCACCGGCACTTCGACTTCACCGGCGCCGTGACCGTCACGGGCGGCCTCATGCTCCTCGTCTACGCGATGACCCGCGCGACCGAGATCGGCTGGGGCTCGACCGAGACGATCGTCCTGCTCGTCGCGTCCGGAGTCCTGCTCCTCGCATTCCTGGGCATCGAGTTCCGCTCGAAGGCGCCGCTCATGCCGATGCGGATCTTCAAGCTCCGCACGCTGACGGGCGCGAACGTGACGAGCTTCCTGCTCGGAGCGTCGCTGTTCTCGCAGTTCTTCCTCCTGACGCTGTACATGCAGCAGGTGCTGCACTACTCGGCGATCAAGACTGGTCTCGCCTACCTCGGGCTGACCTTCACGATCATCGTGCTCTCGGGCGTCGCCCAGGCACTGGTGACGAAGATCGGCGTGCGCAAGATCCTGCCGGTCGGGCTCCTGCTGGCCGCCGCGGCGCTCGTGTTCTACGCGCGGCTGCCGGTGCACGGGAGCTACTTCACCGACCTCTTCCCGCTGTTCATCCTGAGCGCCGTCGGCCTCGCGTTCGCCTTCGTCCCGATGACGATCGCCGCGCTGATGGGTGTTCGGCAGTCGGACGCCGGCGTCGCCTCCGGCCTGCTGAACACCACCCAGCAGGTGGGCGGCGCAATCGGGCTCGCGGTGGCCTCGACGATCGCGACCACCTTCACGGGCCGCTTCGTCGACTCCCATCCGGGGTCGACTGCGGCCAGCCCGGCAGCGCTGCTGCACGGCTTCGAGATCGCGTTCTACGCGCTGGCCGGCCTGGCCGCACTCGCAGCCGTCGCCGCCGCGGTGCTGATCGAGTCGAAGCCCGCCGAGGGCGAGGTCCTCGAGCTCGAGCCCGCGTTCGAGGAGGCTGCGTAAGAGAGAGCTACAGGAGCCCGGCGACGCTGTTGAACGCGCCGTTCACACGGCCGGACAGCAGCATCATCGAGCCGAGCACCGCAAGCGTGACCAGCGCGAGAACCACACCGTATTCCGCCATCGTCTGCGCTGTCTCGTCCCGGGACAGCGCGGCGTTGGCGTCGGTGAGGGAAGCATGAACGAAGCTGAAGAGCCTGGACATGGGCGACTCCTTCGTGGGCCAGCAGAGACAGTGGTGAGTTCATCGGCCCACGCGCCGGTTCGCACGATCCCTCCGAGTGACGCCCCCGTCCGAGGGGTGCGCGAGGCGGGCTCTAGCCGCGGATCTTGAGCGACGCGTAGGCGGGCTGGTACCCCGTCCTCGTCGCGCTGAAGGTCAGCTTGCCGCGCTTCCTGGGCTTCAGCTTGAACAGGACCTGGCCCAGCTTGTTCGTCCGGTGCGAGGTGCGCTTCATCCCCGGCCCGGTGACCCTGACCAGCACGCCCGACATGCGCCGGCCGGTCGGGTCGAAGACCCGGACCGTCAGCCTGCTCGACTTCTTGCGCTTGGGGGTGCCGGTGACGGAGAGGCGGAGCTTCGGCTGGAGGCGGATCTGCTGGATCTGCGTCCAGTCGCCCTGGTTGCGGTCCTCGTCGACGCCGGCGACGCGCCAGTAGAGCGTCCCGCCGCGCAGGTACGTGCTCTGCGTCATCGGAGGCGCATAGCTCGGGTTGTCCGTCGTGGCGTTCTCGACCATGCGGCTGAAGTCGGGCGAGGACGCGATCTGCACCTTGTACTCCTTGACGCCCATCCGCGGGTCCCAGCTGAGCAGGACGTGATCCTTGGCGCTGTCGGTGCGCGCGTTGGCGGGCTCGCCGATCGTGCGGGTGAAGCTCTGGGTCGCCGAGTACGGGCCCGGAACCGTCCCGCTGTTCGACTTCGGGAACTCGGCGCGCACCCGCCAGTGCCAGACGCCGGTGCCGGTCATCTTGATGAACGACGAGGCGGGGGTGCGGAAGTTCTGGAAGTCGCGGTGCGTGCCGTCCGGCTGGTCGATCGAGAGGTCGTACGACGAGGCGCCCTGCACCGGCGACCACGCCCACACCGGCAGCTGGTCGCCCGCGGTCGCGTTCGCGAGGCTCGGGACCGGCGCGGCGAGCTTCTTCTGGAACGTGCCCACCGCCGACCAGCTCAGGCCGGTCAGGTTCTCGTCGTCGGCGCGGACGCGCCAGTAGAGGACGGTGTCGGCCGGGTAGGTCGTGTTGCTCGAGTACGAGGTCGCGTCGGTGACCACGTCGTCGAGCGGGTTGCCGAAGGACGTATCCGACGCGACCTGGATCCGGTAGCGGCGCGCGCCCTCGGCCGGCGTCCACCGGAATGTCGGCTGGTCGAAGAAGGCCTGCACGCCGTTCGGCGACACAAGCGTGGGCGGCGTCGACTGCTTCTGGAACGGCTGCGGGTTCGAGTTCACCGAGTCGAGCGCGGGAGCGACGAAGCCCTGCAGGTCGGACGAGGGGAGAACGGCCCAGTAGTACGAGGTCGTCTCGTCCGGATACGTGGTCGCCTTGACCTGGTTCCGCGGCGCATAGGCCGGGATCCACGTGAACGCCTCGTCGACGATGTTGCTGAAGTTCTGGTCCTTCGCGACGACGACGAAGTAGCCCTGCGCGCCCGTGACACCCGTCCAGGTGAAGAGCGGCGTCCGGGAAGACGTCGTTCCGGTCTGGGGCTCGAGGTACTCGTTGGCGCACAGGTAGCTGGTGTTGCACTTGGCGCCGGTGCCGGTCGGGAACGCGTCCCAGGTGAAGGCCGGGCCGACCGGCGACGTCGAGCTCGTCGCGCCGTCCTGGAGGTACGTGTAGTCGCCGTAGACCTCCTGCGAGCCGTTGAAGCGGTTGCTGCGCGCGCGGACGCGGATGCAGAGCGTGTCGGGCGGCTCGAGCCAGTCGAAGTCCTGTGCCAGCTGCCCGCCCCACACCACGGGGTTGCCGAGCGGGTGGCCGAGGGGCGTCCAGGCGGGAACCGACGTCTTCTTGATGTAGGAGGACGAGCCCCACTGGCACATGCCGGACGTGTACTCGGCGACCTGGACCTCGTAGCTCGAGGCGCCCGGGACCGGGTCCCACACGACGACCGGCGTGGTCGTGGTCATCCCGTCCGAGAGGTCGTGGTTCTCGTCGACTGTGACCGGGTCGTTGGAGGCGTTGTCGCGCACGTGCATGTTCTTGATGCTCGGGTTCGCGACCGGGCCGGCCGGGCCGATCTTGTCGAAGGTCTTCGTGAAGCCCGGAAGGCCCGTGCCCGGGTCGTGCCAGACGTTCCAGACGCCGGGGTTCCCGTCGGGGTCGATCGCGCGGACGCGCCAGTAGTAGACGTTGTCCGGCATCAGCTCGGTCGGCGAGAGCGACGTGGCGATCGTGTCGTCGTCGCAGCAGACCTTCGAGCCCGGCGCGAAGTCGACGGAGGAGCTGACCTCGACCTCGTAGCGCGCGGCGCCGGAGACCGGGTTCCAGGAGAACCTGGGGTCGAAGGCCTCGGGCGCGGAGTTCAGATCGGTCATCGAGGTCGCCGTCGCCGACGGCCAGAGCCAGTTGAACGAGGAGACGGGCGTGGCGACGCCGCGGTTCCCCTCGGCGTCGACCGGCGTGACGCTCCAGTAGTACGACCCCGGCGCGAGCGCCCCGGTGATCGCGGCGGTCGTGGCGGCGACGTTCGGCGGCCCCTTCGGGTCGTCCTGGTTCGTGTACTTGAGGACTAGCGAGCCAAGGCTCGGGTCGCTCGCCACCGAGACCAGGTAGTGCGAGGCACCCGCCACGCCCGACCAGCCGAGGACGACCGGGTTCAGCGGGAACGTCAACGCCGCGCCGGAGCCCGGGGTCTGGATCGCCGGCTGCAGGTTCCACAGCTTGCGGAACGAGCGCGGCTCGGTCCACTTCGAGGTCTCACCCGCCTCGTTCGTCGCGCGGACGCGCCACCAGTACACGCCGTTGGGGACGGTCTTGGTGAGCGTCGCGCGGGTGTTGCGGGTGAAGAAGTCGTCCTTGCCGGTGCCCAGCACGGGTGAGTTCATGCCGGCGTCGGCGCTGATCTGGAACTCGTACTTCTCGGCCCCCGAGACCGGCGTCCACGCGAAGGACGGCAGGAACTGGACTACGGCGCCGTTGGCGGGCGCGGTCTGCGTCGGGCGGGCGACGGCTGCGCGCGCCGGCCCCGCTGTGAGGAAGGCGATTGCCGCGAAGGCGGCTGCGAGAAGTCTGCGGTCTGCGGCCATGAAGTCCGGTGAGTTGAGCCCGGCCGCAGGAGGGCTCTCCGTGCCTCGTTATCTCTCGCAACCAGCATCGGGGCTATCCCTCGATCGATCATCCCTCGGTCGAGGGGATTTTCTCTTCGCGATTCAAGAGGCCGCGGACGCCGCGCGACCGCTGCGCGAGCGCCGCCGCCTCGCGCTCACGGGCCTCCTGGAGCGCGATTTCGAGCTCCTCGACGCGGCTCGCGAGCTCGTCGCCGCGCGCACGTGCCTCGTCGAGCTCGCCCTCCAGCTCCTGTACACGCGCGCGCGAGACGTGCGCCTCGGCGGCGAACATCTCGGCGCGCCGGTCGACGGCTGCCTGGACGCGGACGAGGCGGGCAAGCTCGCGGAGCGGGGCCTCCACCGGGTCTCTGCGCGGCGCCAGACCCTCGAAGATCGCGACGAGCTCGCGTGCGTGATCCGCTGCGTCGTGGTTCGCGACGGCGAGCTCGCGGGCGGCCGGGCCGAGGTCGGGGCTGTACGCATCGAGGTCGTATCGCAACCAGTCGAAGTCGGTCGCGGTCGGCTCGGCGCGGCCCGTGAAGCCGTCCGCCTCGAGCAGCTCGTAGCGGTCCGGGCTGACCCAGCCGTCGCCGCCGTCGTCGCCGTAGACGTACACGGCCCTCCCGGCGGCCATCGCCTCGACGGCCGCCCGTCCCCGTCCCACCACGATGTCCGCGTCGGCCGTCGCGTCGACGGTCTCGAGCCCGGCTGCGGCGCAGGCCCGCTCGAGGACCCCGCGCCGGTGGTCGGAGAGGCCGCCGCTCGACAGATGGACGCGGCGGGGCGGGTCGGCGAGCGGGCCGCGCGGCGAATGCTCCTCGACGTCGACCGGCTGGCGAAGGCGGACGAGCTTCTGTGCGAGCGAGGCGGCCCGCGCCCGCGCGGCGACCCGGTCGTCGCAGGCGATGACGACCGCGATCACCCCGGGCAGCTGCGGCGGGAGCCAGAGGTCGTCGGTGCCCTCCTGGAGCGCGAAGGCCTGCGGGGTGAGCGGGTAGAGGTCGGCGAGCAGCAGCGCGGCGTACGCGTCCTGTGCGTAGATCACGTCGGGCGCGAGCGGCAGGCCGCGCTCGGCGGTCGCGACCCGGACCCCGTCGGGCGGCCCGCCCGGCTCCGCCGTGAAGACGGTCAACTCGTGCCCGAGCCGCTCGAGCTCCCGGCAGACGGTGACGAGGTAGCTCTCGGCGCCCTCGGCCGGCGAGAGCTGGTGGATCCCGGCGAGGATCTCCACGGCCCTCGATTATCGCGTGCCGACCGACATGTGGAGAAGCCGCGGCAGGGCCGCTCCCGCGCGGGCGGGAAGGGAGCCGCGCCCACCGCGTTCCTCGGCCTCCTCACAGGAGAGGATCGACGCGCGGACGAGCCCGCCGCCGAGGCGGCGGATCGGCTCGGGAGGCAGCTTCGGCACGCGGCGGGTGACGAGCGGCAGCCGCGTGAGCTCGTCGTCGACCCGCAGCACGAGGCGCGCCAGGATCTGGCCGCCGAGCCAGCTCGGGCCGGCGCCGTTGCCCGAGTAGCCGGCGCCGTAGTGGATCCGAGAGCCCGGGACGGTGCCGAAGAACGGCAGGTGGTCCGACGAGACGTCGATCGGGCCGCCCCACGAATGGGTCACGCGCGCCTTCGCGAGGCCCGGGAGCAGCACGCGTAGGCCCTGCTCCGCGCGACCGGCGCTCGGGAGGTCCTCGGTGAACCGCGCGTCGATGCGCCCGCCGTAGCCGATCGGCCCCGAGCCGCTGCCCATCAGCACCCGCCCGTCGTTCGTCGTCCGGAAGTAGTGCAGGAACATGCGCCCGTCGAAGACGGCCTCGCCTCCGGTCCACCCGATCTCCTCGAGCAGCTCGGGCACGGGCTCGGTCAGGACGACGTACGAGCCGAACACCGTCAGCTGCCGCGAGAGCGGCTTCCAGCCCGCCGCGGCCGCGTTGACCGCCATCACGATCTCGCCGGCGCGCACCCGGCCGGCCGCGGTCTCGACCACGCCCGGCTTCACGTCGGTGACCCGGGTGTGCTCGTGGAGCTCGATGCCCTCGGCGAGCACGGCGGCGCGTAAGGCGCGGGCGAGCCTGGCGGGCTGGATCGTCGCGCAGTTCGGCGTGAACACACCTTTCCGGAAGCGCGGCGAACTGATCCGGCGGCCGACCTCGTCGGCGGTGAGCGGCTGGGCCTCCTCGGGCACACCCATCTCGCGTGCGGCCGCGGCCTCGCGGTCGACCGACTCGTCCTGGGACGGCGAGCTGGAGACGAGCAGCATCCCGCCCTGGCGGAGCCAGACGTCGGCGTTCCGCCGCTCGCAGAAGGCCCGGATCCCCGGGATGATCGCCTCGCTCGCCCGCGCGACCGCTCGGGCGCCCTCGTCGCCGAAGCGCGTCCGCAGCCGGGGCAGGTGGCTCCAGTAGCCGTGGACGAACCCGCCGTTGCGGCCGCTCGGCCCGAGGCCGCACTCGT
>Ga0126377_10000604_pt1 | contig 22071 bp, 20 predicted proteins | sample PanSoiMetPlot_22_FD_92647 | JGI IMG/M metagenome (GOLD analysis project Ga0126377, IMG submission 92647) | Tropical forest soil microbial communities from Panama - MetaG Plot_22 | ecosystem: Environmental > Terrestrial > Soil > Tropical forest > Bulk soil | place: Panama | collected 2016-02-17 | reverse complement strand
TGCGCCCGCGCCGGATGCGGCCGCCGGCGCGGACTCGCGAAATGGATCGGGGACGTCGACCGCCCAGTCGAGAAAATCGGGCCGAGGCGGCGCGCGCAGTTCGGCAGGTTTGAGCTGTTTCGCGCTGATCGGCGGTGCGACGCCCTCGGGATTCGCCCACAGCTCCTGGTAGTCGACCGCGCCTGCGGGTGCTCCGGCTGCCTGCGACGTCGCCTCGGCCGATCCTTCATCGCCCGCGATCGCGGCCGCAATGATGTAAGTGCCGATGGTGAACCGATCGCCGTTGCGCAAACGATGCGGCGTCTGCAGCCGGTGATCGGCGCCGTACAGGAATGTGCCGTTGGTCGACACGTCATGCAGCCAGTAGCTGCCATCCCGGTAGCGAACCTCGCAGTGCTTGCCGGAAATGAAACGGGTCGGATCCGGCAAGGTCCAGTCGAGATGCGAGTCGCGGCCGATGTCGATGCCGCGCTTTCCCTGGATCGCGACGCTCAGGGGACCGCCGTCCGGCAGGTTGGTCTCGTTCTCGATCGTGAGCGTCAGCGTCATCGGTCGGCTTCTTTGCGCCAGTTGTACTCGGTCGGCCAATGCACGACGGCGTTGCGCTCTCGCCCGGCGAATACCACTTTCCCCGAGCGCACGCCCCGCTCATGCCAAATCGGCCGCCGATCGGGCGTCCGCCGGTCATGGTCCAGGCACCGGGCGATCACCATCATAGCCCAGTTTCCGCAAGCTTGATGCCCTCCGCGATCCGGGAACGCATCAGGGAGGATCGTTCGGACGCCTTGATGCCGCGGGCGCTGAGCAGGATGGCGATGCGGGCGGCCCGCGGGGTCATGTATTGCGGGACAGGGACCGGCGCCTTCGGGTTCGAGCTCAGCATGCCGCCGGCCCAGCCGGCCGCGAGCGCGAGCCAGGTCAGCCCATCGTTGCTGTCGGCCTGGGTGCCGACGTCGAGCGCCCTCGATCTGCGCTCCTCATTGGGCTCGCGCACCCAAGCCTCGGCGGCGCGCAGGCTTGCCGCACCGCCCGGCGGAATCTCGTCGAGAAAGGCCTTGGCGCATCCGCATGCCCACCACACCGCCTCGCGGCGTGGCAGCAGGTAGGCGCAAAACGTCACCGCGTCCTCGAACTTCTCCCGGGCCGAGAGGTTCTGGAGGAACGCCACGGGGGCGTCGTCGGTCGGCTCAACCTTGAGCTTGGTCACCGTCGTCGGGAAGGTCTCGAACAGCGCTCGAGCGGTGGCAAAACGGACGCGCGACATGGAAAGAGCCTTCAAGTGCCGTCCGGCGGCGCGACGGCCGCCGAAGCGATGTCTTGCCGGCGTGCTGGCGCCGGCAAGCCGACGTTCAGACCGGTATGGTCACCGGAATCATGCCGTTGATGAGCACGAATCCATTGAGATTGATCAGTGGTGCCTGCAGGGTAATGACGGCTCCCGCGGTATCGTTGATGACGGCTTCGGCGTTGCGGTTGAGCACCGGGGACTCGTCGGTTTTGGTTGCCGGCGTCAGCGTCACCGTGGTCATTCCGACCGAATTCTTGATGGTGATCATCGCGGTGGTGCTCTCGCTGCCCATCGGGATCGAGACCGTCCGGTCGCCCATCTGGATCGTCAGTTCGTCGTCGCCGTTCTTCAGCGTCGTGCTGCGCGAGGCGCTGCCCTTGGGCGGCATGAAGGCCTCGCCGATGGTGTGGGTCTGGGCATGCCTGACCGTGACATCGTGATCCTTTTCCGCATGCATCCGAATGTCTTCCGATCCCTTCTTGTCCTCGAAGACGAGCTCGTTGTAGCCGTTGCCGCCCTTCGATGAATCCGACTTCCATCCCGCGATGGTCTTGTTGTCCGGAAGGTCGTAGGGAACCTTGTTGTCGCCGTTGTAGACGGCGCCGACCACCAACGGCCGGTCGGGATCCCCTTCGAGAAACTCGACCACCACCTCCATGCCGACGCGGGGAATGAAGATCCCGCCCCATTTCTTGCTCGCCCAGACCTGCGCGACCCGAATCGGACAGGTGAGCTTGGGTTCGCGGTCCCAGAAGAACTGCACCCAGATACGGCCATGCTCGTCGGTGCTGATCTCTTCGTGTTCCTCGCCCTTCTTGCCGACGACCTTGGCGGTCTGGATGCCGTAAATGCGCGGCTTCGGGGTCACCGGCATCATCCGGAAGGGACGGTCGCTCGGCTGGAATTCGTAGTGTCCGTAATAGACATCTTCCTTGTGCTCGCCGGTGCCTTGTCTCGCGGCCATGGCTTCGACCGCGACCGACCGATAGTGCAGGGACGAGAACTGGTGCCTGGCGTGAACGACCAGATATTCCTTGTTCTCGGGAGAGATCGGATGCTTTTCGACGTTGACGAGCCCGCCCGGATATAGCGAAGCCGCATCGCCCTTGATGATGCGCCGATGGTCGAACGCCTGCTCGGCCTCGAGGCGGAAACGTGAAAGTTTTTTTCCCTTTTCCTCCTCGTCGTACTTTCCGGGAAAGTCGTAAACCTCGAATTTCGAATGGGTATATTTTTCCGACGCTTCCGAGGGGGCGAGCAGGTTCTTTTTCGGCTTCAAATAATCGTAATCGTTGAATTGGACCTTTCCGGTGCGAAAGCGACGCTCAGAGATCCATTCGGAAAGATGTTGCTCCTCGCGGCGGTCCTCTTTGGAGCGCGGCAATACAGGCACCTTTGGCAGGTCCGGGATCGCCTTGTGCGAGGAACGCGTATCGGCCAGCACCAACGTGTGCTTGCCGTCCGTGTGCTCGAAGAAATAGTAGATTCCGTAGAGCTCCATGAGACGGCTGACGAACGCAAGGTCGGTCTCGCGATACTGGACGCAGTACGGGATCTTGTCGTAGTCGCTGTTGGTGCGGAAGTCGAAGTCGTTGAATCCCGCTTTCGTGAAAACCTCCTTGATGATGTCCTTCACGTCCTTGTCGAGGAAAATGCGGCAGTCGGCCTTGTGGCCGAGAAGCCAAAGCCATGGGCGGAGCACGAGCTTGTAGCGATAACTCTCCTCGTGTTTTCCGATCCATTGGGCCTGGATCAAAATGCCGTTGTAAATGCGGATCTTCTTGTCGTAGGTGTGGAGCTTGAGCGTGCATCCCTGCCCGAGCGCCTTGTCGAAATCGATGTTGTCTTGCTTGCTCAGCGCTTCGACGTGAAACTCGAACAGCTCTCCGAGACCTTCCGATCCCTCGAACCCGATCAGTACCAGGACGTCCTTGCCGAGTGGCGTATTGAGTTCGGCAACGCGCTTGGATTGACTGAGTTGGTCGGCCATTTTGGATCCACCGTTCTACCAAGTGGTCAAGGATAACTGTCTCTCGCCAACCCGTCCATGCGCGCACGGGTTACGTTCGGTGGCCGCGCGCTTGGGATGCGGCTTCGGCCATCGCGATGTCACTTGATTCGCCTCCGGCGGCGGGATTTCCGATCGAATCGCGGCATGACGCGCATATGAGAAAAAAAATGGCGGCGAGCCGCAAATTCGAGTGAATTGCGCTGCCTCGCCGGAGGCCGCAGGTTGGCACGGTTGGACCCGCACTATGGAACGTTGACCGTGACGTCCAGCAATCTGGGGGCCCCTTTCTTCAAGTTGTGCCTTTCCGTCATCGTGGCGGCCGCGCTGCCCCCGAACGCCGCCTTCGCGCCCTTGTCGAGGTCGGTCTTCATCTTGGAAACGACCTCCTTGACGTCATTGTCGTCCATGTTTTCGGGAAAGTTGATGAGCTTTACGTTCAGGCTGAACTCCAGGCTGGCCTTGTCAATCTTGCTACGGTCCTTTTTGCCGTTGAGACTTTTGAGCGCATCAGACCAAACTTGGACGTACTTTGCCATCGACGACTTGTATTTGACGACTTCGGTATCATTTGGATTGGCACTCGCACCGTAAGCGCCGGCGACGAGAAAACACGCGGCGAGAGCGCTGCGCGCAACGGCTGAGATCGACAACATTGTTTTTCTCCTTGGTACGAAGCATCGAGCAATGGATCAAAATAATCCGGATCGGGGCCTATTGGGGCCCCGACCGATGCGTGAGCCACGAAGGCGCGGTCTGGAGTTTCGGCATCGCGAGAAATTTCGCTCGTCGCGGTGCACAAGTTTCAGCACTTGCGGCCGGAACTCTGGGTCACGTTGAACGTGGACAATTCGCTCTTCTTGTCCGTGCTGGTGGCGACGTCCCAACAACGGTAAAATGATCCGCCCGGAGCGTCCCTGAACACGATGGACAGCACGAAATCGACGTTCCCTTTGTCGTTGACCATCGCTTTCGTGTTGATGGTGCCACCCGGCGTTACCGCGTCGCGGTTTTCTTCAGTCTTCTTGGATACTTTGTCGACGAGGTCGACCTGAATCTTGAGCTTGGGGTCGTTATTTTTGATGTGCACCTTGACGTATTGCGGCTCGGCGTGCGTCGCAGCGACGCCCGCAAAGGTGGTGAAGCAGATGACGGCCAAAGATGCTTTGATGGAAGATGTTTTCATAAGAAGGTCCTCAAATGGGGGGCGGATCTAGAAACGCTCCCCTGGAAAGTTGGCTTGGTTGAGAATGGGTTGCTTTGTGTCTTTTGCGTCTGAGGTGCTTAAATCCTGAATATCGAAACAACCTGGTCCGCGCTGTACTATGCCCGGATCACGGGAGCAAGACGCGCATCGCGCCGGTGGCATCACATTCGTGACAAAAGTGGTTGAATGCGGCCGCGGTGCAAAATGTGCTCTATCACAACGAGAGTCGTGGGGAGGTCACTCGTCTGTTCGTATATCCTGAGGCGATCGTTTTCTGACGCGCCGCGAGAAGCGGATTTGCTCTTTCGGTCTCGGCCGTCGCAAGCTATTGGTCAGTAAGATCCGCCGGGCGCGTAGTCGCAAGCGCACGAAGCCGGAAGGTCATTCGATCGAAGGATACCGCGTGTCGGAATCGGACCAGTTGGGCCACAGCGGATCGCCGGCGGAACCCGTGCCGGCGGAAGCGGCGTCGATCGCGACCGCGCCGGCCGACGCCGTGACGGCCCCTGCGGATCCGCCGCGGGAGCTCGATCCCGCGGTGGTGCGGCTGTGCACGCCGATCTCGGAGGCCGATCCATGCGGGCCCGATCTCGATCATGAGGGCGACGCGGATTACCTGAATTTCTTCGCCCAGGTCGACGGGATACTGCCGACATCCTTTTTCTCGCCCGAGGACGGCAAGCCGTTCGATCCTTCGACGATCGATGTCGATGGCCAACTCGCTGCCATGCGACCGCTCATGGCGCGTACGCGCGACATCAGGTTGATCACGGTCCAGGCGCGTCTTGCCATCCTGAACAGGGATCTCGCGGGTTTTGCCGCGACGGCCGCGGCGATTGCGGAATTGCTCGATACGTTTTGGGATGCCGTCCACCCGCGCCCTCAAGCGGGCGGCCTGGATGCGCGATTGAGTGCGATTGCGGCCCTCGACATGCCGACGGTTGTTTTCCCGCTGCAATACGCGCCATTCTTCGAAGCGCGGCGCATCGGACCGGTCTCCTATCGACGCTGGTTGATTGCGACCGGCGAGGTCAAAGCGCGCGAGGGCGACGCGGAGGTCACGGCGTCCGCCATTGCGGAAGCGCTCGACGAGGCGAACGCCGCGGTTCTGGTAACGGCGCGCAAGAACATCACGCTTCTCAACGTGTCGGTTGACCGGATTACCAAGGCCTTCGCGGCGAAAGGCAGCCTGGGCGTTCTCAAGGTCCTGTCGGCGCTTGCTGGCAAGATGCTGGCCTTCATCGAACCGTACGCCGCAAAGCACGATTTGCCGGCCGCTGGAACGCACGACGGCGCGGATCCGTTGGCGAACAAGGAGGGCGCGGCGGTCAAGGCTGCAGGCCCGCCGCCCGCCTCGATTGCCGATGCCACCCTGGCGCTTGCCGCGATTGCCGACTATTACAGCCGGTCGGAACCTTCCAGTCCGGCGCTTCCACTGGTGCGCCAGGCGCATCAGCTCGTCGGCAAGTCATTTTTTGAGATCATGCGAATCCTGGTGCCGTCGCAAGTCGACAAGGCGGCGTTCCAGATCGGCAGCGAGCACGTCTTCGATCTGCCGCTCGACAAGCTCGCGGGCCTTTCCGACGTCGCTCCTGCCGCGATGCCCAGCGTGCCCAGCGCGCCCAGCACGAGCGGCGAGGGCGAGGCGTCGGCCGATCCGATCGACTCGCCGGCGCCGGCGCCGACGCGGCCGCGATACCATGTCGAGTCGCGCGCGCAGGCCATCGCGTTGCTCGACCTCGTGCAGCGCTATTTCCGCCTGTCCGAGCCGTCGAGTCCGGTGCCGATGCTGTGCGATCGTGCCCGTGCGCTGGCGGAACGGGACTTCATGGGCGTATTGCGGGACGTCCTGCCGAAATCGGCGCTGAAAAATATAAACGCAGACAACAAATGATGTGAACTGATGTGCGTCAGGGAGATACGAATGTTTGAGTAACGTGCGAGTAACGCATCTGTGCGTTCACTTGCCGGTACGGGCTGGACTAGTTAGACGAGCCGCGGGTATCTGTGCGTCACGCTGGATCAGGATACCGGCGCCGGCGCAACAAGCGCGACGCGTGCGATAATGGAGATGGTTGAGGTTCGGTCCTTCGCGAAATGGCGGCATCACAAGTCACGGTTGTTGTGCCGGCCAATTGACGACGGGCTAAAAATTTCATCTAATCAATAACATATACGAAACGGTTTGCCGGGCGGCTCGAACTTCCACACAGATGCGAAAACGGTTTGCCGAACAGCATGTAAGCCGCGTGGCCATTTGAGAGAAACTCGCACGCACGAGGCACGATTACGATGTCCAAGCAGAGCGGTCAGAAGTTCATCAAAAGAAATCGCCCACCTCGCGTTCATATCACCTACGAGAATCCGGCCAATGCCGAGGAAAAGATCGAGCTCCCGTTCGTCATGGGCGTGATGTCCGATCTCTCCGGCAACAATCCGGGCGCCGAGAAGGATGACGTCAGTCATCGGAAGTTTCTCGATTTCGATATGGACAACCTGGATAATCGGATGGCCGCCATCCAGCCCGGCATCAGCTTCCGGGTCCCGAACAAGCTCTCCGAGAATGCCGGTGAGCAGCTGGGCGTCAATCTGAGCTTCAACAAGATGGCGGACTTCGAGCCCGCAGCGATTGCGAGGCAGGTCCCGGCCGTCGCCAAGCTGCTCGAGGCGCGTATGCAGCTTGCCAATCTGCTGCGGTATATGGACGGCAAGGTTGCGGCGGAGGCGTCGCTGCGCAAGCTCCTTTCCGACCCTCAGCTCATGCTCGCTTTGAAGAATCGCACCTCGAAAGAGGGCGATGAGAGCGAAGGCAATTCGTAAGCGGTCCCAATCGGAGAGATCGTCATGGCGACTGAAACGGTCAGCTCTCGGCAAGAGGCGCGCGTCGAATCGCGGGAGGCGGACGAATTCTCGGCGCTGCTGAAGCAAAGCTTCAAGCCGCGGACCGAGCGCGCCGCGACGGAAGTGGAAAACGCCGTCAATACGCTGGTCGAGCAGGCGCTCGTTGACACCAGCGTGATCAAGGACGACGTCCTCGATACGATCGAGGAGATGATCGCGCAATTGGACAAGAAACTGTCCGCGCAGATGAACGAGATCCTGCATGCGCCGGCGTTTCAGCAGCTCGAGGGCGCATGGCGCGGTCTGGCGTACCTGATCTTCCAGTCGGAGACCGACGCGATGCTCAAGATTCGCGTCATGAACGTCTCCAAGAACGAGCTCTACCGGCATTTGCGACAATTCCCCAACGCCGCCTGGGATCAAAGCGACCTGTTCAAGAGGGTATACGAAGAGGAATTCGGACAGCTTGGCGGCCAGCCCTATGGCTGTCTGATCGGTGACTATTACTTCAGTCACGTCCCCGTCGACGTGCAGTTGTTGCGGGACATCAGCCGCATTGCGGGCGCCGCTCACGCACCTTTCTTTGCCGCCGCGGATGCCACCCTGATGGGGATGGACACCTGGAACGAGCTGATGAATCCGCGCGATCTCAGCAAGGTGTTCGATACGCCCGAATATGCTGCATGGAAATCGCTGCGCGACTCGGATGATGCGCGCTACGTCGGACTCTGCATGCCGCGTGTGCTCGCGCGGCTGCCTTATGGCGCAAAATCCCAGCCGGTCGAGGAATTCGCCTTCGAGGAGGAGACGGACGGCCACAAGGGCGAGAAGTACGCCTGGATGAACGCAGCCTATGCGATGGCGGCGAACATCAACCGTGCGTTCAAGGAATATGGATGGTGCGCCCGCATCCGCGGCGTCCAGTCGGGCGGCGAGGTGGAAGACCTGCCGGTACACACCTTTCCGACCGATGACGGCGGGGTCGACCTGAAATGCCCGACCGAGATTGCGATTACCGATCGCCGGGAGGCGGAACTCGCCAAGGCGGGATTGATCCCGCTCATTCATCGCAAGAACACCGATCGCGCCGCCTTCATCGGCGCGCAGTCGCTGTTCAGGCCCAAGGCCTATCAGAACAATCCGGCCGCAACCGCGTCGAGCAATCTCTCGTCGCGTCTCCCCTATATGTTCGCGGTCTGCCGGTTCGCGCACTACCTGAAATGCATCGTTCGCGACAAGGTCGGCTCCTACTACGAGAAGGAGCAGCTGCATAAGTGGTTGACCAACTGGATCGGCGAGTACGTCGACGGCGATCCGGTCAACTCGACCGAGGCCACCAAATGCCGCCGGCCGCTCGCCGGCGCGCACATCAGCATCGTCGAGAACGAAGAAAACCCGGGATATTATTCGGCGACGTTCGAGCTCCGGCCTCACTTCCAGCTGGAAGGCATGGACATAGGTCTTCGCCTCGTATCGCGATTGCCGGTCGCCAAGTAACCTAGAATTGACGTCCACTCGCATCTTCGTGCGGCCAAGGGCTTTGTGCGGAATGCTACAGGTCGGGGCGATCCTTTTAGGGATCGTTCGTCGTTAGAAAGCCAAAAAACCAGGGGAATTAAATGGCCGAGATGTTTTTGAAGCTGGATGGCGTGGCGGGCGAGTCGCTCGATCACGCGCATGCCGGAGAGATTGAAATCTTGGATTGGTCGTGGCCGACCGAGAACCACGTCAGATGGGATCTGAACCAGGGCGGGCAGTCGACCAAGGTAGAGGTCAAGTCGATCACGCTGCACAAGATATGCGATAAGGCTTCCGTGATCCTTTATCAGAATTGCGTGACTGGAAAGCACATACCGTCGGCGAAGATCACCTGTCGCAAGAACGACGGCGATCAGAAATTCGAATATCTGATCCTCGACCTCAAGGACATCATGGTCAGTAAGGTCGAATTCAACGGCGACGGCAACGAGCAGTCCCTCAAGGAGACCGTCGAACTGTCATTCGCGGAGTTCAAGCTGAACTACCGGGTTCAGCGCGACGAGGGCACGGTCGGCGGCGCCACGAGTTTCGGCTTTCACGTCCAGAGGCAGCAGAAGATCTAGCTCCGGCTCGTATGTTGCCCCGCGTCGTCTCTCAGGGTGGGCTCGCGGTCGACCGCGGGCTTCACCTGGAGCCGCCGCTGGCATGGGCGGGCCGCGGACCTGGCCGCGGGGTCAGCCCATGCGACCGAGATCCGGCGGCGGAATGCAATGACCGAGGGGTCGCGCCCACTGGCAGGAAACCGTGCCTGTCTTTTGCAGAAGCCCAGATGTCATAGGCGCCCTTGGAGACGGGCGGCAGCGTCGAAGGATCAACTGGAAGGGCATCACGTTGCGGTCGGATCCTGCCCGGCGCCACGCGGTCGCAGGGCAGCTGAAATCCGATCTTGCGCGACGCTGTGACGGCCACAACAGAAAGAGGCATTGCAGATGGCCCAAATGTTTCTGCACCTGACCGGGATCGCGGGCGAATCGCTGGACGACCATTTCAAGGATTACATCGAGTTGTACGACTGGAGCTGGACCGTCACCAACAAGCTTCCGGAAAAGCGAACGGGCAGCGACGTCAAGACCGATCTGAACGTCGGCGATATCGTGGTCAAGAAGATCTGCGACAAGGCCTCTGCGAACTTGATGAGATATTGCGCGCTGGGAAAGAACATCGACCGGGGACTTATCTTCTGTCGCAAACTGCAAGGCGAAAAACCCGTCGTGTTTCTCCTTATCGAGTTGAGAGGCGTTAAGATCAGCGACGTCAAGTTGAACGTGAGCCCAGGCGACAGGATCTATGAAGAAGTCTCCTTGAACATGAGCGACGTCTTTGTGACATACCGGCGCCAAAATGAAGGAGGGCACATCAAGGGCGATGTCGATTTCAACTTCAACGTCGCGGACCATCACCTGATTTGATCAGTCCTGTCCAGCATGGCCGCCGGAAGTCACGAGGCAGAACCGAGCTGGCATCCGTTATCGTGCGTGAACGTGGAGGTGGTTTAGATGGCCGACATGTTTTTGATGCTCGAAAGCATCGAGGGCGAGTCGCTCGATGCTGTTCACACCAACCAGATCGAGATCCTCGATATGGTGTGGAACAACAAGCACGTTGTCCATCGCACGCGAAAAGACGAGAAGACGTCCACGAAGCCGGATATCGGCGATATCACGATAAAAAAGATCTGCGACAAGGCATCCGCAAATTTGCTGAAGTATTGCTGCCTCGGAAAAAAAATTCCGCATGGCAAGATCACCTTCCGCAAGCATGCCGGTGAGAGCAAGGTCGAATACCTGACGATCGACCTATGGGATATTAAAGTCAGTTCCTTCAACTGGAATTGGGAAGTCGAAGGCGGCCTTCTGCATGAGACGGTGGAGCTGAATATCGCTAAATTCCACGAGGTCTATACGCTTCAGGACAACAGCGGACTCCCCGGGGGCACGGTGCCTTTCGGCTTCGATATTCCCCACAACGTGGAATTCCCGTGACGATGGAGTGGCCGGCCGGAAAGATCGGGAGTCGCGTCGGGCACGCCCGAGACGCCACGATCGGGACCGATTGACGAGGCGAGATCAGCCATGGCCGATGTGACCCGCAAGACGCGTCTCAGCCCGCCGCTGATGCACGTGTTCCGCGCCGCCCACGAGGCCAAGGACGCGACCAAGAAAATGGACATTCGCACCGAGGCCGGCGACCGCGTCCTGGCCGGCCGCCGGCTGCGCCCGCGTCAGGTCATCACCGAGCCGGTGCTCCGGCGCGAGGTCGTGCGCGATCTCGATGACATGCTCAATACGATCGCGATGGAATCGACCGTCGACATGTCGCAGGCCGAGTATGCGCGAAAGTCGATCCTGAATTACGGTCTTCCGGACATTACTCACCGCACCATCGACGAAGCGGGTGTGAACGACATTCCGGACGAGCTCAGGACGGCCATCGTCAACTTCGAACCGCGCCTTGCAGGTGCGTCGCTGCAGATCGAACGCGACATGACCGTCGACCCGGTCGAGCTCAAAGTCCGCTTCATCGTGCGGGCGGACTTGACGTGCGAACCCGTTCACGTTCCGATAGAATTCATCGCCGACGTCACCGACACCGGCAACATCACCATCAATCGGCTGTGACTTGTGTCGGCTGTGACATGCGTCGGCTGTGACATACGAATGAACGCCGAATGAATCCCGAATTTCTCGACCTCTACAATCGCGAGCTCAAGCTTCTGAACGAGCAGGCGCGGGAATTCGCGGCGGAGTATCCGGGCATCGCGGAGCGGCTCGGCGGCATCCTGGAAGATCGTGTCGATCCGATGATCGGCGGCCTGCTCGAGGGCGCGGCCTTCCTGGCGGCGCGGGTTCAGCTCAAGCTCAAGCACGAATTCCCCGAATTCACCAGCAACCTGCTCGACCAGCTTGTCCCTCACTATCTTGCGCCGACCCCGTCCGTGATGCTGGCGAAGGTCGTTCCGACGTTCGGCGACAAGGCGTTGCGCGACGGGCACGCCATCGCGCGCGGGTCTTATCTCGACGCCACGTACCGCCAGCTCGACCGCCAAGTGGCCTGCCGCTACCGCCTGTGCGGCGACATCGCGATTTGGCCGTTCGAGCTCGTGGGCGCGGAATATTTTGCCTCTCCGGCCGGCCTGCAGGCGCTCGGAGTGCCGGTCGGCAGCGACGTGCTGGCCGGTTTACGGCTGACGCTCACGCATCGCACCACGGCTCGCCCGCAGGATGAGCCGGCCGACGCGGCGGCGCTCAAGGTACCCGACATGTTGTTTGCGGGCTGTCGCGCGTCGAATCTCCCCATCTATCTCGCGGGTCCGGAGGCGGATTCGGTCGCGATCTATGAGCAGCTGTTCGGCCATTGTCGCGGAGTCTACTTCCGCTGCCTCGATGAATTCGGCGATCGCCTCGTCTATCCGGGCCCGGCGCAATCGCTCCAGCAGGTCGGATTCGCGCGCGAGGACGCGCTGTTTCCCAACGACCACCGGGTGTTCGAAGGGTTCGATCTCCTGCGCGATTTCTTCATGTTTCCGCGCAAGTTTCTCGGTTTCAACCTCGTCGGCCTCGACACGATGCTGCCGCGGCTCAAGGCCAAGACCATCGACATTCTGTTCGCCTTTGACGAGGTCAATACGCGTCTCTCGGCCGCGGTCGAGCCAGCGATGTTCGCGCTCTATGCGGCGCCGGCGGTCAATCTGTTCGAGAAGACGACGGACCGCATTCCGCTCAAGTCGAATCAGCACGAGTATCACGTGGTCCCGGACCGCAGCCACTACCTGGACTACGAGCCGCATCGCCTGCTCGAGGTCTACGCGCACTATCCGGGCGGGCGCGAGAAGGTCCCGGTCCAGCCGTTATACGCCGCCTCGCTCGAGCGCGGGCAGCACGCGTCCGGGCTTAACTACACGGTGCGCCGGCTGCCAAGGCTGCGCTCCGTCGAGGAGAAGCGGCTGGGCGTGTCGTCGGACTATACCGGCACCGACATGTTCATCTCGTTGAGCACGCTCGGCGGGACCGACGACGATGCCGCGGTCGCCGAATTGAGCGTCCGGGCGCTGTGCTCCAACCGGCATCTGACGGAACATCTGCCGATCGGCGCGGGGGGCGCGGATTTTCGGCTGATCGATGATTCCGCGCTCAACCTGGTGTGCATCGCCGGCCCCACGCCGCCGCGCGAGCCGATCGTGGCCCAGCTGCGCAGCCGCAGCGAGACGGCATACACCGGCACGATCGCGTGGCGCCTCATCAACATGCTCAGCACCAACCATATGGGGATCGTCGAGCGCGGGGGCGGCCACAATGCCCAGGCGCTGCGTGAGACCCTTGCGATGTTCGCGGACATGAAGGATGCGGTCACCGAGCGGCGAATTCGCGGCATCCGCAACGTCGACAGCCGGCCGATCACGCGCCGTGTCCGCCAGCGCAGCGGCGTCGGGGCCGCGAGGGGGATCGAGATCACGGTCACGGTCGACGAAAAGGCGTTCGAGGGCACCGGTGCGTTCCTGCTCGGCGCCGTGCTGGAGCGGTACTTTGCCGAGTATTCCGCCTTCAACCATTTCACCCAGACCGTGATCCGGTCCGTCGAGCGTGGCGAAATCATGCGTTGGCCGCCACGCATGGGCTTGCGCCGGGCATTGTAGCCGTCGGGAGACCGCCGTGTCGTTTCTGCGCAAACTCGAAGAGCAGCCGTGGCGGTTCGACTACTTCACGGTGCTGCGCCATCTCGAGCGCAGCTTTACCGACAAGCCACGCATTGGCGACAGCGCGGCGCGGCGCGAGGAGTTCGTCCAGCTCGGACAGGACCCGTTCATGGACTTCCCGGCCTCGAACCTCGCGCGCGTGGTGCAGCGCGAGGAACAGCCGCTTCAGGTGTTCGTCAAGTATCTCGGCCTCCTGGGGCCGCAGGGCGCGCTGCCCCTCGCGACCACCGAGGAGGCCTATCACTACGTGCTCGCCCAGGACGACGCGTTCCCGCGCTTTCTCGACGTCTTCAATCATCGCTTCATACAGTTGTTCTTTCGCGCCTGGGCGGACTCGCGCCCGATCGTCCAGCATGATCGCCCCGACGCCGATCGTTTCATCGCCTATATCGGTTCGGGAATCGGCATCGGATCCAGGCCCTACCAGGACCTCGACAGCGTGCCCGACGCGGCAAAGCTCGGGTTTTCCGGCATTTTGGGTGCGCAGGCAAAATGCGCCTCGCGGCTTGCCGGCGCCATCTGCGGCCTGTTCAACGTCACGGCGGAGATCGAGGAATTCGTCGGCAGCCGGCTCCTGCTCGAAGCGTCCGAATGGACGCTGATCGGCACGCGACACAATGCGCTCGGCGAAGACGCCGTGCTGGGGCGCCACGTGTTCAGCGTTCAGGACAAGATCAGAGTGCGGATCTTCACCAAGGACCTGGCGCAGTACGTTCGCTTCCTGCCGACCGGCGACCTGTGCGAGCCGTTGGCCGATCTGGTGTTCTTCTACAATGGCGAGCAGCTCGATTGGGATACCGAACTGGCGATCCCGGCCGGCTCCGCCGCGCCGATCCGGCTCGGCAAGTTCGGCCAGCTCGGCTGGACGACCTGGATGGCACCGAACTGGACCTCGGTCGAGACCTATCGACGCGATGCGCGGTTTCATCCGGCCGAACGCATGAGGCACAAACGTAGGCGACAAGCCGCGCAGTCGCGCGTGGAAGGGGGGAGCGATGGCCGACATCAGCCTTGAAACGGTCGCCGGCAAGCTCAACCGCGTCGGCTACGAAGCCTTCTTCCAGGCGCTGCGCCAAGCGAAGGGCGCTGGCAATCGCCATGTCGAGCTCGCCCATTGGCTCGTTCACATCCTGCAGGGCGAGCGCAATGACATCGCGCTGACGGCCGATCATTTCAAGCTCGACCGCGGCAAGCTCCTGGCCAACGTCACCGCCGTCGTCGACGGCTTCCGCAAGAACGAGACCGAGATGCCGGCGGTTTCGAACACCATCATCGATGTGCTCGACCGCGGCTGGCACTACGCGACGCTGTTGTTCGGCGAGACCCAGATCCGTACCGGTCACGCGCTGGTCGGCGCACTGAAATCGCGCGAGCTGGCGCGCGCCTTCACCAACCTGTCGGCGGAATTCTCCAAAATCCCGATCGACGTGCTCATCAGCGAGCACCGCAAGATCTGGGCCGGCTCCGAGGAAGAGACGCTGCGCCCGATGGATGGCGCCGGGCCGGTCGCGGCCGGCACGCGCGGCGCGCAGGATCAGGTGTCGCGCGGCACGACCGCGTTGGACCGGTTCGCCGAGGATCTGACCGCCAAGGCGAAGGCCGGCGGGCTCGATCCAATCCTCGGTCGCGACGACGAGATCCGCCAGGTCATCGACGTGCTGATGCGCCGCCGCCAGAACAATCCGATCCTCACGGGCGAGGCCGGCGTCGGCAAGACCGCGGTGGTCGAGGGATTCGCGCAGCGTATTGCCGCGGGCGAGGTGCCGCCGCCGCTGCGTGGCGTGCGGCTGTGCGTGCTCGACGTCGGGTTGATGCAGGCGGGCGCCTCGATGAAGGGGGAATTCGAGCAGCGGCTGCGGTCCGTGATCGACGAGGTGCAGCAATCGCCGACGCCGATCATCCTGTTCATCGACGAGGCCCATACGCTGATCGGTGCCGGCGGCTCGGCCGGCACCGGCGATGCCGCCAACCTGCTCAAGCCGCCGCTCGCGCGCGGTACGCTGCGCACCATCGCGGCCACCACCTGGTCGGAATATCGCCAGTACATCGAGAAGGACCCGGCACTGACCCGGCGCTTCCAGCCGATCCAGGTCGGGGAGCCGGACGTCGAGCAGTGCTGCGACATGCTGCGCGGCCTGGTCGGCCCGATGGAGAAGCACCACAAGGTGCGGATCTCCGACGCCGCCATCGTCGCGGCCGTCAACCTGTCGCATCGCTACATTCCGGCGCGCCAGCTGCCGGACAAGGCCGTGAGCCTGCTCGACACCGCGTGCGCGCGCGTCGCGATCAGCCAGAGCGCCGTGCCGGCGATGGTCGAGGACGTGATCGCCATGATTGCGGCGCAGGAGCGGCAAAAGGCGTCGCTGGTGAACGACAGCGATCTAGGTGCCGAGCAGCAGGAGGCGATCGCGGCGCTCGACGCCGAGATCGCGGCGCTGAACGAGGACCTTGCCACGCTCGAGGCCGCGTGGGAGAGCGAGCGAAAGCTGGTCACCGAAATTCGCGACCTGCGCGACATCCTCAATCCCCCGAAGGTGCCGGACCGCAAGGGCGATGCCGAGGCAGCGCCGATGGCGGTGCCACCGCCAACCCCCGCGCCTCCGGCCGACAAGGAAGATATCCGCGGGCAGCTGCGCGAAAAATTCGCGGCGCTGGTGAAGCGCGATCCCGAGCAGCGAATGATCTACGCCCATGTGGACGAGCAGGTGGTCGCCGCAGTGGTGTCCGACTGGACCGGCATCCCGGTCGGCCGCATGGTGAAGGACGAGATCGAGAACGTCCTGCGCCTGCCGGAGATCCTCAATCGCCGCGTAGTCGGCCAGACCCATGGCCTGGCGATGATCGCGAAGCGCATCGAGACCAACCGCGCCAAGCTCGACAATCCCAACAAGCCGATCGGCGTGTTCATGCTGTGCGGACCGTCCGGGGTCGGCAAGACCGAGACCGCGCTCGCGCTCGCCGAGGCGCTCTATGGCGGCGAGCAGAACATGATCACCATCAACATGTCGGAATTTCAGGAGGCGCATACGGTGTCCTCGCTGAAAGGGGCGCCGCCTGGCTACGTGGGTTACGGGGAGGGGGGCCGGCTCACCGAGGCGGTGCGGCGTCGCCCGTACAGCGTCATCCTGCTCGACGAGGTCGAGAAGGCCCACCCCGACGTCCACGAGATCTTCTTTCAGGTGTTCGACAAGGGTTTCATGGACGACGGCAACGGCCGGCGCATCGACTTCAAGAACACATTGATCATCCTCACCACCAATGTGGGGACGGATCTCATCATGGGGCTGTCGGCCGATCCGGCCTATCGCGACCACCCGGATGCCTTGGCGCAGGCGCTGCGGCCCGAACTGCTAAAGGTCTTCCCCGCAGCGCTGCTGGGCCGCATGGTGCCGATTCCGTACTACCCGCTCTCACAGGAGATGCTGGGCGGCATCGTACGCCTGCAGCTCGATCGCATCGGCCAGCGCATCCATGACAATCACGCCGCCCAATTCTCCTACGATCGGGCGGTGGTCGATCTCATCGTGTCGCGCTGCGACGATCCCAATTCGGGCGGGCGCATGATCGACAACATCATCACCAACACGCTGCTGCCGGCACTTTCGCGCGAGTTCCTCAAGCGCTCGCTCGCCGCCGAGGAGCTGCGCAAAGCCAAGGTGACGGTCGAGAACGGCGATTTCGCCTTCGGGTGGGAATGAGCCGGCGAGATCACTGCCTGATCACTGCGTGGTCGCTGCCTGATCGTGCAGGCGTTCATTCCTTGACGATCGACGGCGGCGCAAACAGCCTGACCACATATGAGAGTCGTTCTTCCGACTCCTCGGCCGTCGAGCGCCAGCGGAGGGCGGCGCGACCGTAGATGTCGCGCGCGATCGGGTCGCGCAGAACTCGCGCGAGTCGTTCGCAGGCGGCAGCTCTCTCCTGGCAGCGTTGCGGATCGATCCGCACCGCTGGCCCTCGATCGGCTTTGGCGAGCGCCTGCAACTCGTCCGCGTAGGAATCCCTTAAGGCTCGAACCGGCATGACGGTTTCCCCAGACCCCACCTCTCGGTCGTGTCTGCAGCAAGGAAACCACAGATGGGTCCCGCACGGAACGTGATATCCACAGCGATTTACGCTGCCGGATAAGTATCAACGAATCGGAGAGGTGTTGGCGTCTGCCGCGAAGGCGTTACGCGCTCCGCATCGGACGTCGGCTCACGCGATGCTCGACCACGACGGCGCGGCGGTTGCCGCGCTCGGTCGCGATCGTCCGCGTCGGGCGCCCACGATCATGCGCAGCCTTGAGAACCTCGGGGCGCACGCTTTCGACCGGCAAGCCCATCAGTCCGGCCGCGATCTCGGCTTGCGCCTGCAGGCTGTCGGTCAGGCCCTTGGCGGCAAAGATCGCCTCCTGCAGCGTCGGCGGGTCGTGCCGCACGCGGCGCGGTCCATATTTGGTCTTCCAGGCTTCGCTCATCGGTAGCTCGACTTCTTGGGCTTTACGTACGCCACAAGTGTACGGCGAAAATTCTGCAGTGCAATAATTAATTTGTGCAACGCAGTGCAGTCATGCGGCAACCGAATGAAGGGAATATTTGCGTCGTGCGCGGATGGGAAGTGCCGTTCGCACTATTGCGCAGTCTGCCGAACAATTTTTGTTGATACACCGGTCCCGTTCCCTGCAACGGACGATAGGCGCGGCGGCGACGGCAGTCGGCCACCATGATAGCCTGCTCGGCAAGGTCTCGCAGGGGCCGCAGGGAGGGTGCCGATGAAGCGTGCCATTCGGATCGTGCTGGCGCTGGCGCTGCTCGGCAGTGCGGTTGCGACCGCGGCGGCGGAGGACGTGCTCAAGCTCGCGGTGCCGCAACGCGGGGCGTGGGACGCCGGCATTCCCGAGCTCGGGCTGCGCGGAGGCATCTTCAAGAAGCATGGGCTGCAGCTCGAGATTCTCTACACGTCGGCCGGGCCCGAATCGATCCAGGCACTGGTCGCCGGCAGCGTCGACCTCGCGACCGCTTCGGGCGTCTCGGCCGCATTCGGCACGTTCGCCAAGGGCGCGCCGATCCGCATCATCGGCAGCGAGATCATCGGCGCCCCCGATCTCTACTGGTACGTTCCCGCTGGCTCGCCGATCCAGAAGGTCGAGGACTTCAACGGCAAATCCGTCGCCTATTCGCTGACCGGCTCGTCGAGCCACGCCGGTCTGCTTGCACTGATTGCGCAATATCATTTGCAGGCCAGGCCGACCTCCACGGGAAGCATTTCGGCGACCATCACGCAGACCATGACGGGCCAGGTCGATGTCGGCTTCGGCGCCGTTCCCTACGGGCTCGACATGGTGGCGGACGGCCGCATCCGCATCATCGCGGGCGGCAATGACGTCATCGCCTTGCGCACCCGGACCGCCCGCGTCAATCTGACCAACCTTGCGACGCTGACGAGCCGCAAGGACGTGCTCAAGCGCTTCATCCAAGCCTACCGCGAGACGGTCGACTGGATGTATGCGGATCCGGCCGCGCTCAGGATCTATGGCGAGTTCTCCGGCATGCCGGATGCGGTGGTGCAGCGCGTGCGCCCGCTGATGCCGAAGGACAGCATGGCGACCGAACACGTCGTGGGGGTCGACCAGATCATGGCCGATGCGGTGCAGAACAGGTTCCTGGCCGCGCCGCTCACCAGGGAGCAGCTCGCCGAGCTGATCCGCACGGACGAGCTGCAGTAGCGGATGTTCGCGGCATGACCGAGCAGGTTGCCGGCGCGCACCTCGTCACCGTCGCGGAAGGCGTGCACGCCTGGATCGGCGCCGGTGGGGACTCCAATGCGGGTGCGATCGAAACGCCCGACGGACTGATCGTCGTCGACACCCAGCAATATCCGCGGCTCGCGCGCGAGCTGCGCGCCGCGGTGCTCGCCACGAGCGGGCAGCCGCTGCGCGTCGTCGTCAACACGCACTGCCATCTCGACCACACCCATGGCAATACGGTATTCGCCGGCGTGCCGATCCTCGCCCACGAGAAGACGCTCGCCGCCATGAACGCCTGTCTCGGTCCGCGCAGCGGCGAGGCCTGGTCGGTCGGCGACTTCGCCACCAAGATCCGCTTCCTGTTCGGGCAAAACATCCTCGAGCTCGTGCCCGAGGGCGATCCGGCGCGACGCTGGTTCGAGGGCCGCATCGGGCTGCCCGACTACGACACCGTGGTGATCCGGCCGCCGAGCGAGACCTTTGCGGATAGCTTCGCGTTCCATCTGCCCGACGACACCGTCCGGCTGCACTATTTCGGGCCCGCCCATTGCGACGGCGACGTCGTGGTCCATGTGGAGCGGCGCAAGGTCGCGTTTCTCGGCGACCTGCTGTTTCACGGTCGCTTTCCCTGGCTCGGCGACTGCGACCTCGACGGGCTGATCGCGGCGCTCGGCCGCGTGCTCGCGCTCGACATCGCGGTGGTGGTCCCGGGCCACGGCCCACCGGCGACGCTCGCCGAGGTCGCGCGCTTTCGCGACATGCTGGTCGAGCTGCGCGCCGCCGTCGCGCGCGCCATCACGGCGGGCGCGAGCGAAGACGCTGCCGTGCGCGAGGTCGCGCTGCCGCAATATGCCAATGTTCAACGCTACGCGGAGTGGCTGCCGCTCGACGTGCGCGCGGCGTATCGCTATCTGCGCGGAAATCAATGAAATGAGATGAGAGCACGAAGCGATTCTACTGATCGCGTCGTGCTCTGGCCCGCGTCACTCACCCGTGACCATGGCCATATCGCTCGAGCAGGCCCTTGATGTAGTCGACGTATTGGTCAGCAAGCGCCTGGTTCTTGATCACCAGGATGTTCTCGGCGTTCTTCATTGCGTTGTTGGAGAAATTGAAGCTGCCGGTGACCACGGTGTCGTCCGCCACCGCGACCTTGTCATGCATGAAGTTGTGCGGGAGGTTATCCTGGAACTTGATGGATTTCTTCGCAACGAGGTGCGGCTTGAGCTTCATCCACATGTCGAGCTTCTCGCTGCTCGAGAACGAGTCGAGCTTCGTCTTGGCGGAGGCGTGCTCGACGCCGGCCTTCTTGGCTCTGCTCCAGGCGTGCTCGACGCCGGCCATCGAGCCGGCGTCATAGATTCCGCCGACCTCCTGGACGTCGGTCATGGCATGCCCGATCGAGCGCAGGATCTTTCCCGATGAGATCACCATCGAGGCGACGTAGAGCCGGTCGGTCGCGGCGGCGATCGCATCGGCGATGCGGCCCTCGACCTCGGTGCCGCGGCCCGGTGCGAACGACAATCGCACGTCCGTGTTGCGGTCGAGCGTGAACTCACCCGAATCGTCGACCCCGGTCGAGCCGATCTTGCCCGACGTCCACAACTCGCCGAAGTCATTGGAATACATGCGGACCAGATCGGGCACGCGGTTGATGACGAGAATGTTGTTCTCCTGCGCGGCCCAGGCGTCGAGCGTGAAGTTCGCCGACCCCATCAGGACCGAAGCCTGGTCTGTAAGCGCATCCCGCAGGATGTATTTCTGATGCATGATGTGGTGCTGCGGATCGATTCCTTCCGTCGTAATTCCCCTGCGCAAGACGTTGGCGTCGAAGCGGTCGGATTCGACGAATTGGTTCGTGCCGTCAGGGGCCGGGTCGGAGCCGGCGCCCAGGAAATCGTCGATTGTGCCGGGCGTATGGTCTTCCTGATCCTTGTCGTAGGCGATGCGGACAGCGAGGCCGCGGCGTGCTGCGCCGTTGATCGCGTTGACGACCGTGTCGTGGACCTTTCCGTCGGCCAGACGAAAGTCATAGATCGCAATATCGAGCCGATGCTTGGCACCCGCGATGAACTCCGCCAGAAGCTCGGCGGTCTTCACCGCCTGCGCCTCGACGGCGGCCTTGTTGGCCGGGTCGCTGAGTGGCTTTGCCTTGTCGAAGTTCTGGTCGGTCTGCGACAGGAAGTAGGGTTGAATCGATCCGACAGCGATTCCTTTGGTGAACATGATCTCCTCCTCAACATAATGAATCCGGATGCAGCGCGTTCAACGCTGCCTCAAAAATTGAGCGGCGGGCGGGAAACCGATTGATGGCCGCGCACCCCTCCCTCGGCAACCGGTCGGACCCCGAAACGCCGCACGCTAGAATTGAAAGTTGACGCATCGATGACAAGGGGCGCGCGGCGCCGGTCCGTGCCAGGCGGCATCGCGGGCGAACAGGCCGACCCTCGCCAGGAAGGGGGTTCACGACTGAGTCCCTGCCCGGGTTCGGACAGTCCCTGGCCACCGCCTTGACGGGCGCGCCTCGATTGACATGGCCGCGATGCCCCGCAATCCTCCCGACCCTTCACGGCAAGGAGTGGCGTACCCCATGATCGGACGCAGAAAGCTCGGAACCCTCGACGTCCCCGCCATCGCGCTCGGCACCATGAGCATGACGCCAATCTACGGCGTACCCGACCCCGACGAGGCGATCGCGACCCTGCACCGCGCGCCCGAACTGGGTATCGACCTGATCGATACGTCGGACGCCTATGGGCAGAACGGC
>Ga0126377_10000603_pt1 | contig 22082 bp, 17 predicted proteins | sample PanSoiMetPlot_22_FD_92647 | JGI IMG/M metagenome (GOLD analysis project Ga0126377, IMG submission 92647) | Tropical forest soil microbial communities from Panama - MetaG Plot_22 | ecosystem: Environmental > Terrestrial > Soil > Tropical forest > Bulk soil | place: Panama | collected 2016-02-17 | reverse complement strand
TGTTCCGGGAAGGGCGATGCCCACCCGTTCAGGACCGGAACCGGCGAGAGCCGGGATCAGGCCCATGAACCCTGCGTCACCCAATCTGCAGAACCTGAAGAAGCGCGCGAAGACGGTGCTGCGCCAGCATCGCGCAGGGCACTTCCCCGTGGCGGAGCGCATCCGCCGCGCGCTGCCGGCCTTCCACGGCCGGAGCGATCGGGAGGTGCTCGCGGCCGAGCTCTCGCTGGCACAGGCTCAGGACGTCGTCGCGCGCGAGGCCGGGTTCGCGGACTGGACGCAGCTGAAGAGGAGCGTCGAAGCCATGACATCAGCAGCAGACACCGGAGCCCCGAACCCGACCACGACCGCTGCCGCGCCGAAGATCCTGGCGGCCCAGCCCCAGGTCTTCGTCACCGACCTCGCGCGCGCGGTCGCGTTCTACCGCGACCGCCTCGGGTTCAGCGTCGCGTTTCTCTACGGCGAGCCGCCGTTCTACGGCCAGGTGGTCCGCGACGGCGGCGCGCTCAACCTGCGCTGGGTCGACCGGATCACGTGGGACGCGGCGATGCGAGCCGACGAGGATCTCCTCGGCGCGACCTTCGTCGTCGCGAACGCCAAGGCGCTCTTCCTTCAGTACAAGGACGCCGGCGTCGCGTTTCACCAGACCTACCGCGAGCAGCCGTGGAAGGCGCACGACTTCGTCGTCGTGGACCCGGACGGAAACCTGATCCACTTCGCGAGCCGGGTCGGCGAGCCGTGACGGCCCGAGGGGCGCGAGGGTCCTGACGGGCAGCGCGCGGGCTTCGATCCGCGCGCTGCGCCGCGAGCGGGGCGGGGCGTACCTACTCGCTGATATCCGCGAACTGGGCGTAGGGATTGCACGCCGGCTCGGCGCAGATGTCCTTCACCTTCTGCGTCCCCTCGCTCGTGCCGTCCGTGGTCCACAGTGTCGTGGTGTCGTAGGACGCGTCGAAGAAGTAGAGCACGTGCCCGTCCCACGGCCCGAGCTGGCCGACGCCGGCGTCCGGACCGGGCGCCGCGTCGGTGATGCGCGCCGTGCCCTCCTGGGTGCCGTCGGTGGCCCACAGCTCCTGGCCGGCCCCATCGCCGCCATCGGCGATGAAGTACAGCCTGTCACCGGCGACCTTGAGGTTGAACGGGTTGGAGCCGAACGCCGTGCTGGGGTTGACCTCGATCTTCTGGGTGCCCGCCTCGGTGCCGTCGGTGTGCCATAGCTCCGTGCCGTCGGTGTCGGTGGCCACGAACCACATCTCGCCGGCGAACGCGACCATCGAGCCGGGGCTGCCGTCCGCCGCCCCGGGGTTGATGTTGCGGACCTGGACCGTGCCGGCCGGCGTGCCGTCGGTCTTCCACAGCTCGGCCCCGGTGGTCCCGTCGTTGCCCTGGAAGTAGGCCGTCTCGCCGTCGGTGGCGAGGAAGATGATGAGGCCGCCGTCGCTGGCCGGGTTCATGTCGTGGATGAGGCTCGTCCCGCCCGGAGTTCCGTCGGTGACCCACACGCCGAAGCCGAGGTTCTCGTCGTAGGCGACGAAGACCGCGCGGTCGCCGAGGTCGGTCATGCTGCTCACCTGACCGGCGAAGGCGCCCGGGAAGGTGTCGACGAGGAGCTGCGACACGCCGGTGCCGAGGTCGTAGCTCCACGGGTTGTCGCCCAGAGTGCCGTCGTTGGCGGGGAAGACGAGCCGGTTGCCCACCACGGCGAAGCTCGGGTAGTTGAGCGCGCCCCCGCTGCCCGGGCTGATGTCGGTCAGCCGCTCCAGCAGGGTCCCGTCGAAGCGCCACAGCTCCGTGCCGTCCGCGTCGCCGCTGGCCGAGAAATAGATCGAGCCCTCGTTGTGGAGGCAGTACCGGCCCAGGGTAAGGCCGGCGAAGTCGCGCACCTTGGCGGTGTTGGCCTGGGTCCCGTCGGTGCGCCACAGGGCGTTGCCGGCCCCGTCGTTGGCCGCGAGATAGTCGAGGCCGAGGAAGCGGGTGATGTCGGACGGGCCGGTCCCGACCGACTCGTCCTGGTTGATGTTGACCGAGCGGCCGGTCCCGTCCGTCGTGCCGTCGCTCATCCAGAGCTCGTGGTTGTACAGGCTGTCGTCCGGGTTGTCGTCGATCCACATGAGGATGTTGCCGTAGCAACCGACGGCGAGCTGCACGTCGGCGGACTCGATCGCCCCCGTCGCCGCCGCGACGTGGCAGTTCTGCACCGCCGGATCGGATTTCACGGTGACCGCGTAGCTGGCGCCGTCGCGGAGATCGGTCGCGAACCGGTGCGCGCCGTCCTCGGTGACGATGAGGTCGTCGCCGCCCCCGTTCTGCAGGACCAGCGTGCCGCTCAGGCCGCTGACATCCACGTAGAGCCGGTAGTAGCCCGGCTCCGGGCCGTCGTCGCCGGCGTCGTCGCCGGTGCTGGTGTCGTCGTCGCCGCCGTCATCGTCGTCGCCCTTCGTGACCGAGCCGCAGCCGGCCAGCACCACGATGCCAAGGAGCCAGATCCGCACGCGCATGAGTCCCCTATCCCCCAGTCGAGATTAGTACGACGACGTACGGTACTCGCTTCCTCGTCCCTCGCCCAGACCGAGGGCGCGGGTGGTCCCATGAGACCATCGCGGTCGGGGACGGGGGCGCCGGCCAGGTGCGTGTTAGCCTGCGGCCCCATGGCGCTGGCGTCGAACAGATTCGAGGAGCTGCCCGGTGGCCGCTTCCACTTCCTCGACCGGGGGGAGGCGGGCGCGCCCGTCCTCTTCCTCCTCCACGGCTTCAACCAGACCGCCCATTCGTGGGACGAGCTCGCCGAGTGGGCCGTCGGGGCGGGATTCCGCGCGATCGCTGTCGACCAGCGCGGTCACGGCGACACCAGCCGCGCGCCGGCGGGAGACTACAGCCGCGAGGCGATGGCCGACGACCCGGTCGCGCTGGCCGACGCGATCGGCGTCGACCGATTCGCGGTGATCGGGATGTCGATGGGGGCGGTCCACGCCGTCCTCCTCGCCGCGCGGCACCCGGAGCGAGCGCGCGCCCTGGTGATCGTGGACTGGGCCCCCGAGGTCGAGGCCAGCGGCGTCGCCGTCATCGCGCAGGTCGCCACCCTCTCGTGGGCGAGCTTCGACGAGGCGGTGGAGGCCATGCGGCGCTTCAATCCCCGCCGCAGCGAGGACAACATTCGCGCCCGCCTCGCCCACAGCCTCGGCCCGGCCGACGACGGCCGCTGGCGCTGGAAGGTGGACAGCGCCGGGCTCGGCGCTCACCCGCGCTTTCGCGAGCCGCCCGACGCGATGTGGCGCGCGCTCGCGCAGGTCTCCTGCCCCGCCCTGGTCGTGCGCGGGGCGGAGAGCCCGCTCGTGTCCGAGGAGGCCGCGGCGCGCGTGGCCGCGGCGCTCGCGCAGGGCACCGTGGTGACGGTGCCCGACGCCGCGCACTCGGTCCCCGGCGACAACCCGGCCGGCTTCCGCTCCGCCGTCGCCGACTTCCTCCTCGAGCGAGCTCGCGCCTGAGCTAGAGCCGCGACGGCGCTGCGCGTCAGAGCCGCGGCGACGAAGCCGCCGCGGCTACAGTGTCGCTACATCATCCCCTTGGGGCAGTTCGACGAGGAGGGCGGCGGCTGGGGGCAGCTCCACGTGATGGGCGGGCGAATCCACCCGCCCACGACGCCATCGAGTGTCCCGGACGAGAGCACGCGGATGGTCTGCTTGCTCACAACCAGCTTCTTGATCTGCTTCTTCATTCCTTCTCTTCCTCGCTTTCGAGGACGAGCAATTGCAGTCGTGATGCCACCCGAGGACCGACGTCCTGCCGGATGGTTAGGGCCGCAGCGCCACCGCTCGAGCGGCCGATCGCCGAATCGGCAAGCCCAATCGGCATGCGTCGGCGGCGAATCGGCGAGCCCGCAGCAATGCAGGGTGCGTCCTGGTCGGGAAGCCCTAGCTCGGGTTGCGCGTGTCGATGGCGAACTGCTTGAGCTTGGCGACGAAGGTGCGGAGGGGCATCTCGATCAGGGCCGCGGCCAGGGTCTGGTTGCCGCGGGCGGCTCGCAGGGCCTCGACCATCCGGTGGCGCTCGAGCTCGCGAACCTCGTCCTTGATCGGGCGGAACGCGGGGAGGGGCTCGGGTGGCGGCGCGGGGCGGGGCTCGGGGCGACCGGCGCGCTGGCCGGCGCTCCGCTGGAGGTAGCCCTGGACCTGGCCGGCGTCGATGGTGTCGGCCGCGGTGGCGGCGCTCAGGAATTCCATGCAGTTCTTGAGCTCGCGGACGTTCCCGGGCCAGGGATGGGCGGCGAGGTGGCGGAGCGCCTCGGCGGTCAATGACGCGGCGCCGCGGCCGGTCGAGCGGCGGGCGGCGTCGAGGAACGAGCGGGCCAGGATCGGGATCTCGCGCGGGCGATCGCGCAGCGGAGGGAGCCACACGGCGGCGGCGCTCAGTCGGAAGTAGAGGTCCTGGCGGAAGCGGCCGGCCTCGACCTCGGCCAGGAGGTCGCGGTTGGTGGCCGCCACGACGCGCACGTCGACCGCGCGCTCGCCCACGCCGCCGACGCGCGTGAAGCGGCGGGTCTCGAGGACGCGCAGGAGCTTGGCCTGCACGTGAGAGGTGAGCTCGCCGACCTCGTCGAGGACGACGGTGCCGCCGCCGGCCTCCTCGAAGCGCCCTTCCTTGGCCGCGACCGCACCGGAGAAGGCGCCGCGCTCGTGGCCGAAGAGCTCGCTCTCGGCCAGCGCCTCCGGGATGGCCGCGCAGTTGAACGTGACGAGCGGGCCGCCGCGCCGCGGGGAGAGGTGGTGGAGCGCGGCGGCGGCGAGCTCCTTGCCGGTGCCGGTCTCGCCGAGGAGGAGGACCGGCAGGTCGACCGCGGCGAGCCGCTCGAGGAGCGCGACCAGGCTGGACATGGCGTCGTCGGCGACGATCATCCGGCGCTCACCGATCTCCACCGCGCGGAATGCCGGCGCGGCCGCGGCGGCCGACCCGGGCGGCGCGCCGGCCAGCGCGTCGCGCGCCGCGGCCAGGAGCGCGCCGGCGTCGTCGCCGTCCCGCGGGTAGGCGGCCCAGCCGCCACGCGCGCCGCCGTCGCGCGCGAGGGCGTCGACCAGCCGGCTCGCCGCGGGGCCGGCGTCGTCAGGGTCGAGCTCGGGGAGCAGGGCCACGATCTCGTCGGGGCCGGCCGCCGCCACCCGATCCACCGCGCGCAGCTCGTCGGCGAGCGCGCCGCCCAGGCGCTCGCCGGCGCCGTCCGCGCGCAGCGCGACCACCGCGATCGAGCGGTCGAGCGCGGCGGCGCGCTCGATCTCGGCGTCGAGCTGCCGGCGCAGCGCTTCCACCTCGAGCACGCGGCCGGGGCGCGGGGGAGCCGCCATCCCGTGGAAGGCCAGTCGCGTCCCGCACACCGCGATGACCGCGCCGCTGCGAAGCGGCGCCTCGCCGCTCACGCGCACGCCGTCCACCTCGGTTCCGTTCTGGCTGCCGAGGTCGCGCAGGCACGCTCGCCCGTCGTCCAGCGTGATGATGGCGTGCTGTCGGGACACCGCCGTGTCGTCGAGGCGCACGTCGGCCTCGGGGGCGCGGCCGATCAGGATCTCGCCGGTTCGCGGCAGCGGGACCACGCGCGACGAGCTCTGCGCGAAGACCAGGAGATAGAGGCGATCGAACCGGGCCGCGGCAGCCGGATCGCGCTCGCCCGCCGACAGGACCTCGGTCGCGCGCTCGCCGGCGCCGGCGCCGCCGTCGAGGACCGGCACCGGCTCGCCATCCGGCGTGCGCTCGCCGCTGGGCACCGCGACCATGGTTTCACCCCGCCCGCGGGCGGTCAACGGCCGCGCGCCCACACGCGCCGGGCGCTCTCCCGATCGCGCGGGTGCGCGGCGCATGTGAGAAGCTGGTGCAGCCGGCGTGGACGCGGAACAGACGACAGCGACCGGATCCGCCGCGCCCGCGCCGGGCGATCTCCTCGCTCGCCGCTACCTGGTCGTGCGCCTGCTCGGGCGCGGGGGTATGGGCGCGGTCTACGAGGTGATGGACGGCGCGCTGCAGGAGCCGGTCGCCCTCAAGCTCCTCCACCCGGAGCTGTCGGCCGACCCGGTCTTCCGCGAGCGCCTGCGCGAGGAGGTCCGCTTCGCCCATCGCGTCTCCCACCCCAACGTCTGCCGCGTCCACGACCTGGGCTGGCACGAGGCCCACCTCTTCGTCACGATGGAGCTCCTGCGCGGGCCGACGCTGCGCCACGTCCTGCGCGCCATCGAGGCGGGCGAGCGCGAGCCGCTGTCGCTCGCCCGCGCGATCGACCTCATCGTGCAGCTGGCCGCCGCGCTCGCCGCCTCTCACCACGCCGGCGTCCTGCACCGCGACGTCAAGCCGGACAATGTCATCGTCGAGGCGGACCGCACCGTGCTGACCGACTTCGGCGTGGCCGGGCCGGTCGAGGTGATCGGCAGCGGGACCCTGATGGGGACGCCCGACTACATCGCGCCCGAGCTCCTGCGCGGCGAGCCGGCCGGCCCGGCCTCGGATCTCTATGCCTGCGCGGTGGTCGCATGCGAGATCCTGACCGGCCACGTGCCGCCGCCCGGCGATGCGCCCGCGGTGCCGCCGGTCCCCGAGGAGAGCGCGCCGCCGCTGGTGCGCGCCGCGCTCGCGCGCGAGCTGGCCCGCGCGCTCGATCCGGACCCGCGAGCCCGCCACCGCACCATGCGACGCTTCGCCGAGGCGATGGCGCTGGCGGCGCGCGGCGCCGGCAGCGGTCAGGCCCGACCGGCGCGCGCGCGTCCCGCCGCCCGCCCGACACCGACGAGCGCGTCGCAGCTCCGGCGCGCGGAGGGCGCCTCGCCGCGCATCGCCGTCGCGCTCCACCTCGCCTTCACCGCGCTGCGCGACCGCGCTCCGGTCGGGCCGGAGCCGGACGAGGGCGAGGTCGAGGGCGCGGGCGATGACGTGGACCAGGGCGCGGACCAGGGTGGGGATCTGGACCGGGACGACACGCGCCCGCTGCAGGCCGCCGCCGAGCTCGGCGAGCTCGACCGCCTCGAGCGGCTGGTGCGCGATCTCGGCGGCACCATCACCGCCAGCGGCCCGGGCGAGCTGGTCGCGCTCTTCGGCGCGCCGCGCGCGCTCGGCGACGACGTGGTTCGCGCCGCTCGCGCCGCCCACGCGCTGGTCGAGCGGTGCGAGGGCGGTCGCGCCGGCCTGGTCACCGGTCGGGTCGAGCTGGGCTCGCGACCGGGCAGCCCTGCGAGCGGCGGCGACGCGGTGGTCCGCGCCCGCGAGCTGGCCGGGCTCGCCGCCGACGGAGAGGTGCTCGCGTCGGCGCTGACCGCGCGCCACCTGGTCGGGCGCTTCGACGTCTCGCGCGTGAGCGCGCCGGGCGCCGACGGCGCGCACGCGGTCCGGCCCGGGCTCCTGGCCGGCGCCGCCCGCTACGACGTGCCTCCGCTCTACGGGCGCGCCTCGGAGCTGGCCCGGCTCGAGCGGTTCGCGCTCGAGGCGTTCGAGGAGCGCGCGCTCGGCATCGCGCTCGTGGTCGGCCCGGCCGGGTCCGGGAAGAGCCGACTCCGGCTCGAGATCGAGCGGCGGGTGGCCGCGCGGCGCGAGGTGGAGTGGCTGGTCGCGCAGGCCAGCCCGCTCGGCGGCGGGGTGTCGCTCGGCCTGCTGCAGAGCGCGTCGCCGGACTGGTACGGGGCGGCGACCGAGGCGGCGGCCGGCGGGCGGGCGGCCGCGTTCGCAGCGGCGCGCCGGTGGCTCACCGCGCGGGCGGCCGCGCATCCGGTGGTCGTCGCGGTCGAGGACGTCCAGTGGGCGGACGGCGCGTCGATCGAGTTCCTCGACGAGCTGCGGGGCGGGCTCGACCAGGTGCCGGTCGCGATCCTGCTGTTCGCGCGCTCCGACCCGGACGCGCCGCCGCTCGCCTGCGGCGTGGACCTCGAAGTCCCGCTCGCGCCGCTCGATGCGGTCGCGTCGCGCGCGGTCGCGGCGCGCCTGGTGCCCGGGCTCGCCCCGGAGACGCTCGCCGGGATGGTGAGCCGGGCGGGAGGCAACCCGTTCTTCCTGGAGGAGCTGGCGCGCGACGCGGCGGAGTCGGCCGGGCAGGGCGGTGCGGGCGGCGCGGGCGGCGCGCGCCTGCCCGCCTCGGTCGAGCTGGCGGTGCAGGCCCGACTCGACCGGCTCCCCGCCCGCGCCCGGCGCGTGCTCCACGCCGCCTCGGTCGTCGGGCACGAGTTCGACCGCGCCGCGCTCGCCGCCGCGCTCGGGACGCCGGCCGCCGACGACGATCTCGATCGCGCGCTCGCCGAGCTCGAGCGCCGCCAGCTCATCGCGCCGGTCATCGCATCGGAGCCCCGGCCCGGCGCCTCGCCCTCGGCCACCAGCGCGGCCGACCGAGAGCGCTACGTCTTCCACCACGTGCTGGTCCGCGACGTGGCGACCGCGCAGATGGACGCCGACGCGCTCCGGCGCATCCACGCCGCGGTGGCCGATCACCTGGCCGCGCGCGGTGCGCTGGTCCGGCGCGACCCGGCCCTGCGCGTCGCCCTCGCCCGCCACCGCGACGCCGCCGGCGATCGCGGCGGGGCGCGCGCCGCGTACATCGCCGCCGGTGAGCTCGCGCTCGAGCTGGCCGCCGACCAGCAGGCCCGCGAGGCGTTCGAGCGCGCCGAGGAGCTCGGCGACGGCCCCGACCTTCGCCTCGACGAGCTGGCCGGCGACGCGCTGGTCCAGCTCGACTCGGCCGCCGCGGTCGCCCGCTTCGAGCGCGCGCTGACCGGCACGGCGGCCCCGATCGACCGCGCCCGCCTGCTCTACAAGCTCGCCTCGGCGGCCAGCTACCGCGCCGACTACGCGCAGACCGTGGACCGGCTCGAGCGGGGCCTCGCGCTCCTCGGCCCGCCCGAAGAGCTGGACGCGGCCGAGCGCCCGGTGCGGCGGCTCGCCGCGCGCATGCTCGGCACGCTCGGCTGGGTCATCGGCCACGAGATCGGCGATCACCGCCGCGGTTCGCCCCTCGCCGAGCGCGCGGTCGCGCTGCTCGAGAACGACCCCGACCTGCTCGAGCTCGCCGTCGCGCTGAGCCGCCTGGCCGCCAACTACCTGCGCGCCGGGCGCTGGCGCGACCGGCTGCGGTGCAACCTCCGCCACCTCGAGATCGCGCAGGCGCTGGAGGACCCGGAGCGCGAGCTCATCGCGCACGTCAACCTGGGCGTGAACTACCACTCGCTCGGACAGATCGTCACCGCGATCGAGCACACGCGGCGCGCGCAGGAGCTGGCCGCGGCCGGTCGGGTCGCCGCGCGCGCGCTGGTCCACAACAACCTCGGCGTCATCCTGGTCGACGCCGGCGAGGACGAGCGAGCCCGCGCCGAGCTGGAGCACGCGCTCGCGCTGGCCGAGCGCGCCGGCTACCGCAGGCTCTTGCCGGAGGCGCTCGCGACGCTGGCGCGACTCGACCTGCGCGCCGGCGACCAGGCGGGCGCCGAGACCCGCGCGCGCGCGGCGCTTGAACATGCGCGCGCGGCGGGCGCGTCGGTGAGCGAGGGCATGGCGCAGCGCATCCTGGCCGGCGTCCTGGCCCGCGCCGGCCGCGGCGACGAGGTGGACGACGCGCTCGCCGCCGCCGAGCGCCTGCTGGTCGACGACCGCTACGAGCTGGCGCGCACCTGGGTGGTGGCTGCCCGCCGGGCGGGCGCGCGCGGGGACGAGGCGCGGGCCGAGGAGCTGCGCGGCGCCGCCCGCCGCGTGCTCGAGGAGCTGGGCGCGGCCATCGACCTCGCTCGCCTGGACGACGACGGCGACGTGCGCTGACCATCGCGCAGAATCTGCTCGACGGTCTGCGCGGCCGCCGGGTGCGGCGGCGCGCGAGTGTCGGGAAACACCGGATTCCCGCGCACGCTGGCCGTGGCATCCCCGTTGCTCCAGATCGGCCCGGATCGACGAGAGGAGCGGAATGAGGAGACTCGCGACGTGTCTCACCCTGGTGGTGGCCCTGGCCGCGGTCGGCTGCGGCAGCGGCGGCGATGATGATGACGGCGATGGCGGCGGCGATGGCGGCGACGACGGCGGCGGCGATGCGGGCGACGATGGCGGCGGCGACGACGGATCGACGGGCGGCGCGGCGTGCAGCGGCGACGTCTCCGGCGCCTCGAGCGGCGCGTTCGACATGTGCGGGGCCGTGGTGAACCACTACCCGGACGGGAGCTTCGTCATCGGGGACCGCGCCGGATGGCTGTTCACGATGATCGACACGAGCGTGATCGGCACGCTCGACCCGCCGCTCGACTCGGTCGGGGTCAACTTCGAGCTCTCCGGCGCGCCGGAGGCCGGCACGTACGCGCTCGCAGACGCGGTCCCGGGCGTGACCTCGGGGGTCGTGACGCTGGCCGACGACACGCTCTACGGCGACCTGGTCGACATCGAGCTGGTGGTGGACGAGCTCGAGCAGGTCACCGACCAGGTCATCGAGGGGGACCGCATCGTCTCGTTCGAGGTCCGCGGCAGCGTGGAGCTGACGCTCGAGGCCGAGGGAGGTGCTCAGGTCACCGTGAGGGCGAGCTTCTGATGGGCGACTGGCGATCCATCGTCGTCGCCGCGGCGCTCGCCCCGGCCATCGCCCTGTCCGCCGCGTGCGGAGGAGGAGGCGGCGGCGGAAGCGGCGACGTCGTCATCCCGGATACCACGAAGGTCCTCGACGACGACTCGCTGGCGGCGCTCGACTCGGTGTCCGGCGATCTGGCGACGTTCACGTTCGCCCGCTCCACCGCGCTCCTCGACGGCCTCGCCGCGGGAGACATCGTGGTCGCCGGCGTGTACGGCGCGCTGCTCCCGTCCGGCGCGCTCCGCCGCGTGCAGGCGATCGACCGGTCCGGCGGGGCGGCAGGGTCCGGCTCGGTCATCCTGACCACCGCCCCCGCCTCCCTGGCCGAGGCGATCGAGCGCGCCAGCATCCGCGAGACGTTCCAGCTCGGGGCCGACGACGTCGCCGCCCGCCGCCTGCGCGCAGGCGTCGTCGCCGGTCCTGCCCCGCCGGGGCGCCGCTCGCTGGCGCCGAGCGGCCTGTACTTCGGCCTGAACGACGTCGTCCTGTTCGACGGAGACGGCGACGAGGCGGCGACCACCGCCGACCAGGTCGTCATGAACGGCAACATCGCGATCGAGCCGAACCTCGAGCTCGTGATCGACCTCGACGGCTTCTCGCTCGAGGAGGCGTCCGTCTCGATCGGGGGCACCGTCTCGGGCAACGTCAACATCGACGCCCGCCGCGCGGCGACCCTGCCCGGCACCCCGATCGCGCTGGCCACGCTCGAGCTCACCCCGATCACCTTCTTCGTCGGACCGATCCCGGTCGTCATCACCTCGTCGGTCGACCTCGAGGTCGGCGCCAGCGGCTCCGTCACGGCGAAGATGAACGTCGGCTTCCAGACCGACGCGACCGCGAGGGTCGGGTTCGGCTACCACGATGGCGGCTTCGGGCCGATCGGCGAGATCGATCCGACGGCGACCGTCGAGCTGCCCAGCTTCGAGGACGGCGTGGTCGGCACCGCCCGCCTGTTCGCCGGGCCGCGCCTGAACGTGGGCCTCTACGGGTTCGACGTCGGCTTCGCGCGGCTCACCGCCTTCGTCCAGGCCGACGTCGACGCCGACGCCGACCCGTGGTGGTGCCTGTCGGCCGGCGTCGAGGGCGCGGCCGGGCTCGACATCTCCATCGATTTCGACTTCTGGATCTTCGACGTCGACATCGACGTCATCGAGTACACGACCCCGCCGATCGGCGAGAGCGTGGCGCTCGGCTGCGCGGTCGGGCCGGCCCCGTCGAGCCAGCCGGGCGCCGGCGGCGAGGGGGCGATCCAGACCTTCGCCCGCTCGTACGGCGGCGACAACCTCGACTCGATCAACGCGCTCCTCGCCACCGGCGACGGCGGCGCCCTCCTGGCCGGCGCCACCAACTCTTACTCGCCGACGCCGGTCGACGCCTGGCTGGTCAAGGTCGACGCGCTCGGCCACGTCTCGTGGGAGCTCGCCTACCAGGATCTCGACGCCGCCACCGACGCGATCGACATGGGCGACGGGTACCTGGTCACCGCCGGCCGCCTCGGCGCCACCGTCGACACGCTGCGCCTCCTCCGGGTCGACCCGAACGGCGCGGTCCTGTGGGCCGAGACCTTCGCCGACCCGGGCGGGCTCGGGCCGAGCCGCGCCGTGAAGACGCAGGACGGCGGCTTCCTGGTGGCCGGCACGCGCGACATCGCGGCCGCCGCCGACTTCTACGCGGCGCGCTTCGACGCCGCCGGCGACCTCCTGTGGGCCCGGACCTACGGGGGCGCCGGCGACGACGAGGCCTACGACGTGGTCGCGACCTCGGACGGCGGGTTCCTGCTCGCCGGCCAGACCGACTCGTTCGGCGTCGTCTTCAACGCGACCTGGGTGGTCAAGCTCGACCGGGACGGCGAGGTCGAGTGGCAGCGCCTGTTCGACACCGGCGGCAACTTCCTCGGCTACGCGGCGGTCGAGTCGCCGCAGGGCGGCTTCCTCGTCGGCGGCCACCAGTTCTCGTCCGGTCTGCTCCTCCGCCTCGACCCGGCCGGCGAGGTCACCTGGGCGCGTGCCTACGACGGCGGGTCCGACAACGACTACCTGGTCGCGGCCGCCGCGTATCCAGACGGCAGCTTCGCCGTGGTCGGCTCGACCGGCCTCGGCGCCGACGCCGACCTCTGGGTCCTCCGCGTGAGCGACGCAGGCGACGTCCTCTGGTCGCGCGCCATCGGCGGCTCCGACGGCGAGCAGGCCGGCGGCCTCCCGCCCTACGATCGGGGCGGCAACCCCGTCGCGATCGCGGCCGACGGAGGGCTGCTCGTCGCGGCCAGCACGCGCAGCTTCACGGCGGGCTCCGAGGACGCGTGGCTGCTCGAGCTGAGCGGGAACGGCTTCATCGACCTCGATCCGGCGAGCGGCGCGACCGCGACCGCGCTGAGCGGCGACCTCACCGCGGTCAGCCTGCCCGGCACCGCCACGGCGGTCGCCGCGCAGCCGCTCGAGCTCACCGTCGCGCCGCTCGAGACGAGCCTCCTCAGCACGGCGGTCACCACCTCGCGCCAGGCCGGCCTGCCCTGATCGACCTACCTCGCCGCCCATCGGACGCACCGGTCGCCATGGACCCGTAGCCGCCGACGAGCGTCCCGAATGGTCGCTTGTTCGCCCTGTACCGTGCGGAGGCGGTCGGGTTAGCGTCCACCCCGATGTCCGCCCGCAACCGCGCTGTCCGGGTCGTCGCTTCCACTCCCCTCTTCTTCCTCTCGGTCCTCTCGCTCGCGGCATGCGGCCACGACGATCCGTCGAGCATGGGGGAGCGTCCGCCAGGGCCAGACAACGCGGGGGTGGACGGCGTGGCCGGCGGCTGCTTCGTCATCGACGCGACCCCGCCCGGCGGCGACGAGCCGCGCTGGCTCGAGGCCACCGCGGACGGTGCCGGCTACGACTTCAGCGCGGACAGCGAGGCGTCCGGCGAGCGCTTCGTGCTCCGCGCCACCGACCTGGCCACCTACCTCCTCTACTCGTCCGACCGCCACTACGTCGTCGGCGAGACCGGCGGGCTCACCCGCGCCGAGACGCTGACCTCCGACCTCGACCTCCTCGACGACACCTACGTCTCGCCGGCCGAGTGGCAGCTCGAGGTCAACGCCGGCGATCCGACCCGCTTCCAGCTCCATCACCTGGCGACCGGCAAGTACCTCACCACGACCGGCCTCGCGGACGCGGAGTCGGAGGCGGCGGTCATCACGCTGACCGAGGCCACCGGCTGCAGCGACTTCCCCGAGCTCACCGTCGACGCCGAGGGCGACATCACGCGCACCACCTGGGACGACGGCGACGTCTACGGCATCGTCGAGACCCACTCTCACCTCTTCACCGACTTCGGCTTCGGCGGCGGCGGCATCTTCCACGGCGCGCCGTTCCACCGCCTCGGCGTGGAGAAGGCGCTGCCGAGCTGCGCGCCCTTCCACGGCGACGAGGGCCGCCTGGACCTGGTGGGCTACGCATTCTCCGGGCTGGGCGATCTCGACACCAGCACGCTGCTCGATCTGTTCGTGGCGAAGATGACGCCGGAGTTCGACCACCACCCCGAGGGCTACCCGGAGTTCACCGACTGGCCGAACACGTGGAAGCGGGCGACCCACCAGACGCAGTACTACCGCTGGCTGGAGCGCGCCTACCGCGGCGGGCTGCGCCTGCTCGTGCAGCACGCGACCACCAACTCGGTCCTGTGCGACCTCATCACCGGGCTCGGCGTGCAGTCGGTGCGCTACTCCTGCAACGACATGGTCGCCGTCGACCGCATCATCGCCGAGACGCGCAACCTCGAGCGCTACATCGACGCGCAGTCGGGCGGCCCCGGCAAGGGCTGGTTCCGCATCGTCGAGAACCCGGCCGACGCGCGCGCGGTCATCACCGAGGGCAAGCTGGCGGTGGTGCTCGGCATCGAGACCTCGAACCTGTTCGACTGCTTCCTGACCCCGCCCGACGGCGTCGCCGCCTGCGACGCCGACACGGTGAGGGCCGAGCTCGACCGCTACCACGACCTCGGCGTGCGCGTGCTGTTCCCGGTGCACAAGTTCGACAACGCCTTCTCCGCCGGCGACGGCGACCGCAACGTGGGCCAGCTGGGCAGCTTCGTCAACAGCGGCCACTTCTCCAACTACACCCAGGACTGTCCCGACTCGCCGTCGGTCTTCGACAACGGCGGCGTGACCTTCGGCGGCCTGAACCAGCCGCGCGACGACTACTCGGCGCCGGCGCCCAACGACATGTCCGCGTTCGCCGCCGATCCGCTCGCCACGCTCCTGCCCTTCCTGCCCCGGCTGCAGGAGCCGCCGCTCGAGGGTGAGTGGTGCCAGAACGCGGGCCTCACCCCGCTCGGCGAGACGCTCATGCTCGAGATGATGAAGCGCGGCATGCTCATCGAGGTCGATCACATGCCGAAGCGCTCGTACGTGCGCGCCTACGAGCTCCTGGTCGAGAACGACTACCCGGCGGTCGGCAGCCACGGCAACACCAACCGCGGCCTCATCTACCAGCTCGGCGGCGTGTCCAAGACCGATCTCGGCCGCTGCGCAGCCGCCGACCGCGCCGGCGCGATGGGCGACGAGCTGCGCGCGCGCGTGGCCGAGATCGCCGCCAACGGCGGCTACCCGGGTGAGGGCTTCGGCTTCGACCTGAACGGCTTCGCCGGCGGACCGCGGCCGCGCTTCGGCCCCGACAGCGAGTGCGGCGACGTCCCGCAGGCCAACCCGATCACCTACCCGTTCGTCTCCTATGGCGGCGACGTCACCCTCACCGAGCCGCACCTCGGCAACCGCACCGTCGACTTCAACAACGAGGGCATGATCCACCTGGGGCTCCTGCCCGAGCTCATCGAGGACGCGCGCCGCGACGGCGTCACCGACGAAGAGCTGGAGCCGCTGTTCCGCTCCGCCGAGGGCTACCTGCGCATGTGGGAGCGCGCCGAGGCCCGCGGGGCGGCGATCGCCGCCGGCGAGTGACACGGCCCGGCGGCGCGCCGATCGTTCGGCGTATGATCCACGGGTGTCGGCCCTGGAAGGACGCCGTGGACCTGGACCGCTGTCGGTCCCGCCGGGGCTTGGCCGCGCGCTCGCCCGGTTGCGGGCGGCCGCCGGGGTGACCGCCGCGCCGGTGCTGGCGATCGAGGAGGTTCGCAACGTCGAGCTGGCGGTCGGGATGCGCTTCGCGGACGACCTGCTCGCCGGCATCGCGGCCGCCACGCCGCCCCTGTCCACGACGCATGCGCTCGTCCTGGCCCGGATCGTCGGCACGACCGGCTGGCTGCGCGAGCACCGGGTGCGGGGTGACCTGGTCGGCGTGGGCGTGGCCGACGCCGACACCTTCATGTGCGTCGAGCTCCACCCGCGGCGCGGCGGCGATGGCACGGAGCTGGTGCTCCACGACGTCCACGGCGGGCGCCAGCGCAGGGTCGCGCTCGCGGCCTGGATCGACGAGCGGGCCGCCGGGTGCCCCGACACCGACGCGCCGTTCGCGCCGTCCATCGCGCCGGCCATGACCGAGAGCTACAACGCCCCGAGCGCTCGCCGCGTCCGCCACCCGCTGTTCGGCGAGGGGCGCGTGCTCTCGGAGTCCGGCAGCGGGCCCACGCGCAAGGTGAAGGCCGACTTCGCGCGCGTCGGGCTCAAGATCCTCCAGGCGCGCTTCCTCGAGTTCCTCGACGATTGACGCCGCCAGCGCGGCGGACTGCGCCTCGTCTCGTCCGGGCGGCCGCTCATCCGGCTTTTCTGCCTCCCGTCGGAGGGCGCGTGCCTCCGCGCCCGGTTCGCCGGCAGAGTGCTGCCTGCGAGGAGGTGTCGATGCGACCCGGAAAGCTGGCACTCACGGCGGTCGGAATCATCCTGACCCTGGCGCTCGTCATCTGGCGCCCCTGGAACCCGCGCCAGGAGTCGGCGGAGGAGGAGGCGGGCCCGCGGGCCTATCGCTTCGCGATGGACTACACGGCCGCGGACGTCCGCGGCCACGTCACGCATCGCCAGCACGTCGAGGCCACGTGCACCCGCGGGCGGCCGGGCGGCGACGTCGTGTGGAACGACGTCAGCGTGGCCGAGGCCGACGGGGCGTCGGCGCCCCTGGGCGAGCCGCGCGCGCGCGCCTTCATGGAGGGCTTCCGATATCGCAGGAGCCCGACGACCATGGACGAGATGTTCGCGCCCGGGTTCTTCGAGAATGCGCCGCCGACGGCCATCATCGAGCGCAACCTGGTCTGGGACGTGGAGGCGCTCGACATGTTCGCGCAGGCGCTCGACCACCTCGAGCCGAACGAGCCCTACCGGCTCCTGTCATCGCAGACCGTGCGCATGCCGGGCATCGGCACGTTCCACAACCGCGACGTCCAGCTCATCTTGACCGGCCGCTCGCAGCGGAATGGCCAGGACTGCGCCGTGATCGACTACCGCGCGTACTTCAACCCCCTCTCCATCGCGAATGGAGGCATGACCCTCGTCGGACGCAGCCACTACTGGGGGCAGATCTGGGTGGCGCTCGCGACCGGGCAGATCGAGTACGCCACGCTGTTCGAGGACGTGCTGGGCGAGATGCAGCTGCCGGGGCAGGACAGGCAGGTTGTCGACGTCTTCCGGAACGGCGTGCTGGAACCGCGGGCGCGGCGATAGACTCTGTCCGAGGCCGAGGCTGAGGCTGAGCGACGACATGGCACGGGCGCAGCGCGGATGGATGGTCGCCGTCGCGTGGATCAACCTGGTGGCGGCGGCGGCGGTGCCGCTCATGCTCCTGGCCGGCGATCGCGGCCTGGGCTGGGACGGCCTGTGGCGCGCGTGGGTGTGGGCGCTGGTCTACGCCAACGCGGCCGGCGTGCCGGCCGTCTTCGTCGGCCGCCGCCTCGTCGCCCGCCTGGTCGCGCGCAAGGTCCCGCCCGTCCTGGCCGTGCTCGCGGGGACACTGCTCCTGGCGGCGCTCGGCTCGCTCATGGTCCAGGCGCTCCTGACGTGGGCCGGCCTGGCCGCAGCCGGGCGCTTCTGGCCGCAGGTCGTCCAGATCCTGTGCGCGACGGCGCTGCTCTCGATCGGCTGCGGCCTCGGAGCCATGCTCCACGACTCCACGCGCACTCGCCTGCGCGAGGCGGAGACGCAGCTGCACGCCCACGAGATGGCGCGAGAGCGCACGCGCGTGCTGGCGGTCGAGGCCCGCCTGCGCTCCCTCGAGGCGCGCCTGCATCCGCACTTCTTCTTCAACACGCTCAACTCCATCAGCGCGCTCATCGCCGTCGATCCGCCGCGGGCGGAGCGGCTGGTCGGGCGGCTGGCGACGCTCTTGCGGTCGTCGCTCGACACGACCGGCCAGGCGCTGATCCCGCTGGGGCAGGAGCTCGCGATCGTCGAGGACTACGTCGGGATCGAGACGGTGCGCTTCGGCGACAAGCTGCAGGGCCACGTCGACGTGCCGGCGGCGCTGCACGCCGAGCGGGTCCCGCCGCTGTCGATCCAGTCGCTGGTCGAGAACGCGGTCAAGCACGGCGTCACGCCCCGGCGCGGCGGCGGACAGGTGCGCGTGACCGCCCGCGCCGACGATGGCCGGCTCCGCATCGAGGTATCGGACAGCGGGCCCGGCTTCGACCTGGCCGCGATCGCCCCCGGCCACGGGCTCGACAACCTGGTCGAGCGGCTGGAGGCGCTGTTCGGCGCGCGCGCCCACCTGAGCGTCCTGCGGCGCGAGGGCCGCTGCGTGGTGGAGATGGTGCTTCCGTGCACGTGAAGCTGCGCGCGTATCTGGTCGACGACGAGCCGCTGGCGCTGGCCCGCCTGGCGCGCCTGCTCCAGGCGACCGGACGGGTCGAGGTTGTCGGAAGCACGACCGAACCGGAGGAGGCCGTCGAGGTCCTGACCAGGGCGCCGCCCGACGTGTGCTTCCTCGACATCCAGATGCCGCGCCTGAACGGCTTCGAGGTCCTGGCCCGTGTGCCCGAGCAGCCCATCGTGGTCTTCACGACCGCCCACGACAGGTATGCGCTCGACGCCTTCGCGGTGAACTCCGTCGACTATCTTCTCAAGCCGGTGGAGGCCGGGGATCTCGAGCGAGCGCTGGCCAAGGTCGAGCGGCTGGGCATGGCCGCGGCGCTGTCGGCGACCGCGCTGGGCTCGCTGGTCAAGGCGATGGCCGGTTCGCTGCGCGAGACCCGGCCGGAGTATCCCGAGCGCATCGCCACGCGGCTCGGCGAGCGTCTGCGGTTCATCGACCTCGCGACCGTCACGCACTTCTTCGCCGAGGACAAGCTGACCTACGCGTCGGTCGGCGGCGTGGCGCACTGTGTCGACCACACGATCGCGGAGCTCGAGCAGCGCCTGAACCCGAGGCAGTTCCTGCGCATCCACCGGGCCACCCTCGTCAACCTGGCCCACGTCAAGGAGGTGGCGCCGCTGCCCGGCGGCGGGCTCAACCTGCGCCTCAGGGGCGACGCGCCGACCGATCTGACCGTGTCCCGCGACCGCGCACGCCTCGTCAAGACGCGACTCGGTTTCTGACGCCGCGCGGACTCCAGATGCGGTAGAGGATCGACGCTCATGACCAGTCACCTCGCCGCGCAGCCCGGTCGGATCGAGGCCTACCTCGCGCGCATCGGCGTCACCGACGCAGTGCTCGCCCCGACACCGGACGTGCTCGCGCGGCTGCACCTCGCGCATCTGGAGGCCGTGCCGTTCGAGAACCTCAGCATTCACACCGGCGAGGCGATCCAGCTCGATGCGGGCTGGCTGTACGACAAGATCGTGGGCCGGCGGCGCGGCGGGTTCTGCTACGAGCTCAACGGGCTGTTCGCCGAGCTGCTGGCGGCGCTCGGCTTCCGCGTCGAGCGGCTCGCGGCGCGCGTCTTCGGCGACGGCGGCGCGCTCGGCATCCCGTTCGATCACATGTGCCTGCGGGTCGACGGGACCTGGCTCGCCGACGTCGGCTTCGGCGACAGCACCATCCGGCCGCTCCGCCTCGACGACCGCGGCGACCAGGGCGACGGTCGCCGCACCTTCCGCATCGCCGAGGACGGTCCGGGCGCGGGCGTGCTGCACGACGAGGGCCGCCCCGTGTTCCGGTTCGAGCTGGCGCCCTTCGCCCTCGCCGACTTCGCGCCCGGCTGCCACCACCATCAGACCTCGCCAGACTCGCACTTCACCCGCAGCCGCGTCGTCTCGCGCCTGACGCCAGGCGGTCGCCTCACGTTGCGCGACGATCGCCTGATCACGACCGACGCCGCCGGCCTCAAGACCGAGGCCCCGATCGCGGACGCCGCGGAATGGCGCCGCCTCGCAGCCGAGCACTTCGGCCTGGTCGACGGCGGCGTGCTCGCCCTATAGTCGCCGCACGATGCCGCGCGACGCGTCGCAGCGCTGGTATGCCAGACCCGTCCTGTTCGTGTCCGACATCGACCGGTCCATCGCCTTCTACGCGGGACAGCTCGGGTTCGAGGAGCGCTGGCGCCACGAGGATGGAGGCAGGGCGCTGGTCGCCCAGGTGGACCGCCGGGGCTGCGAGCTCATCCTGTCGTCGCAGGAACCCGACAGGACCGGCCGCGGCCGCATGTTCATCTCCCTCGACGTGGCCGTGCTCGAGGCCGTGCGTGCGGAGCTGGAGGGCAGGGGCGTCGCCGTGGAGGACGGCCGCTGGGGCTACCGCCTCATGATCGTCCGCGATCCAGACGGCAACGAGCTCTACTTCCCCTATCCAGCCGACGGCGCGGCCGAATAGGAACCGCCTGCCCCTCGCTGCGCCGGGTCGTCGGGCGTCAGTGATCGAACCGTGTCAGGTCTGGAGGCCGGACGGCAAATAGCTCTTCATGAAGAACACACTCGCGTGCCTCCTCCTCTTCCTGGCCGCCGCGTGCGGCACCGTCGCCGACGACGACACGGACATCGACACGGCGGCGTCGAGCGCCAGCCCGGTCATCGCGACGGTCGGCCCCGGCGGCGCCGTGGTGGTGAACACGGACGTCCTGCGGCCGACCTTCTCCGAGGGCGGCGCGATCGCGGACTTCGGCGTGCGTCAGCTGGTCGACGGCGCGTTCCTCGTCCGTCGCGGCCACACGCTCGACGGCAAGACGCGCACCGACACCATCCCGCTCGCCCGGGTCGCGAACCGCTTCTACCTCGCCTACGAGCTGCACTCCGTCATGCTCTGCCTCGGCGGCTGCACCTTCTGCGGCATCACGTACAACCACGACAGCTGCGAGTGCCCGAACGGCTCCGACTGCGACACCGGTTTCATCGATCTCACGCCGATCGACATCCTTCGCCTCTAGCTCGCGGTCACGCCCGCGGCGGCGCCCGATCACCTGCGCGCGCGGACCGGCAGCGGGACGTTGCAGACGTTGATGTGGCCGGTCGGGCGAACGAACCACGACTCGCGGCGGGTGCGGCGCGAGTCGACCAGAGCGCGGAAGGTGGGGCTGTCGGTGCGGAGCGCCTCGAGGCGGACGCGCTGGCCCTCGGGCAGGTCGGCGACGACGCCGATGTGCTGGATGGGCGTGCGCTCGGCCGGCGTCTTGTAGAAGCCGAGGTCGCCGGTGCCGCGCTTCATGATCGACAGGAGCTCCATGCCCTGCAGGACGCGGCCGACCAGCGTGACGTTGCGGTCGAGGTGGCGCGGCGCCTGGCCGATGACGACGTAGAGCTCGGCGCCGCCGCCGGAGTCGGGTGCCAGGTCGCGGCCGGCTCCGACCATGCCGTAGCAGTGCGCCAGCCACACCCTCTGTCCGTCGCGGGCGGCCGGGAACCCGGCCGAGAATCCCACCTCGGACGCATAGGTGTCGGAGTCGGGAATGGGCGTGAACGTGGGCGCGCCGCTGCGATCGCGGTCGAACTCGGCCGGCAAGGTCGCGCGGCCGGTGCGGATGGGGCGCGGGCTGTCCTCCGGGCGACCCCACTGGACGACGTAGTTCTCCTGCGCGCGGACGATCGCGGCGCCGTCGTAGTAGCCCTCGCGCGCCAGCGCCCGGATGTTGGCCGCGTGGTTCGGCGCGTGGCCGGGCGCGAGCTCGATGAGGACCCGCCCCGACGGCAGATCCATGTAGACCATGTTTTCGGGATCGATCGCGCGCCAGTCGGCGGCCGGCGAGCGCGCGAGGAGCTCATCGGGCGAGAGGGCCGGGGCCGCCGAAGCCGCCGAAGCCGCCGATGCGGTCGATCCCGCCGGCGCGGTGGAGGGAGCGGGGCCCGGGGACGCGGCCCCGGCCACCGGGGCGGGACGCGCGCATCCAGAGATCGCCAGATGAACCGTGGCCGCGAGGACCAGACACGTCCGCATGGCCCGACTATGCGGCGGATGCAGCCGGACCGAAAGAAGCCGTCGCGGCTTCCTGCCCTTCCTCGAGCCGAGGTCGCGACCGATCAGGGCGCGCCGAGCCGGTAGGCGTGGATGGCCCAGTCGAGGACGAAGACGTACGGCCCGGCCACGATCGGGGCCGCGCCGATGTGGGCCGGGGCGACCCCGCTGGCGTCGGTGCTGATGACGACGCGGCTGTGGGCGGCGCGGATCGCGCGCGCGCGGCCGGTCGCCAGGTTGCGCCGCCACAGGGTCGAGTCCGCGCTCGAGAAGTAGAAGAGATC
>Ga0126377_10000602_pt1 | contig 22099 bp, 17 predicted proteins | sample PanSoiMetPlot_22_FD_92647 | JGI IMG/M metagenome (GOLD analysis project Ga0126377, IMG submission 92647) | Tropical forest soil microbial communities from Panama - MetaG Plot_22 | ecosystem: Environmental > Terrestrial > Soil > Tropical forest > Bulk soil | place: Panama | collected 2016-02-17 | reverse complement strand
GCGCCCTGGAGACGACGGTGCCGCCGCCGGGGAACGCGACCGCCGCCGCGTCACCCGTGTGATCGATGCCGACCACCACGTAGCCCCGGCTCGCGAGCGCCTCGGCGGTCGTCGTGCTGAACGAGCGCGTGAGACGGAAGCCGTGCGACATGATGAGCAGCGGTGCGCGGCCGACGGACGGCGCGAAGCCGGCGCCCTCGTGCGAGTGGCTGCTTGCATGTTCGAGGTGGTTCAAGAAGAACGATGGCAACCCGAACGCCCGCGCAATCTCGGGCCCCGATTGCCTCCACTCGGGCAGGTAGGGCGCTCGCTGGGCGCGGGCCGCTCCGGGCTCCGCCGGGTACCAGACCTGCGCCAGGAGGCGACGCGGCCGTCCCGGCTCCCAGGCGTCCTCGCGCGCGCGGTCCTCGAGGACGAACGTGACGGTCCCGACCGGGTACGGCCCCGCGGGAGCCGGGAACCTCGGCACCGGCACGAGCGCGGGCAAGGCGGTCGCGACGAGGATCGCGAGGGTCGCGGCCGCGACGCGCACGACGCCGAGCCGCCGCCTTGCCGCGCCGTCCGGCTCTGCGCGCGCGCCAAGGGCGAGGACCACGAGGGCGATCATGACGAGGTAGGCCGGAGCGAGCTGCCATCGGGTGCCCTCGACGACCGCCTGGACGATCGCCGCGCCGACCGCCTCGCCAGTGAAGGCGCGGCGAAGCCTCGGGGCGCCGGCGCGAAGAGTCAGCGCGCCCAGCGCGACCCCGACAGAGAGCAGCATGACGCACTCGAGCAGTCGCATGGAACGTGCTGCTGTCACCCGACGCGCACTGGATCACGGACCAGCCGATCGATGTACCAGGCCGTCGACACGCTAGTCTGGCGGTCTCGTGCCGCTGTCGTCATTCGGCGGGGGCTCGTGGCTCTGCGCTTCGGCCGGTCGGGCGCGCAGTAGATCGAACATGAACCACACGCCGGCGGTCACCAGATAGGGCAGTGCGCGCTGGACCCCCATCGTCAGCGAGGCAACCGCCGTGGAGATGACTCCGGCCACGGCGAAGGCCGTGAAAGCGCCACCGACCGTCTTCCGCCTCCGTCGCCAGATGATCCGGCTCAGGATTCCGGTGAAGATGAAGGCGCCGACAACAGACCCAACGAAGTAGGCCGGATCCTCTGTCGTGTTGGCTACCAGCCGCGGCAACTGGACCGTCGCCAACAGCGACTCGGCGACGAAGCGGGCCTGGGCGTCATCCGTTGCGGGGGTGGCGAATTGAAACGCGTAGACCCGCTCGTTACCGAACACCAGATAGGCCAATGCCCGGCCGCCTTGCTGCACGTCCGTCGAGTATCGAATCGCAGGCGTTCCCGCGACGGTGATTGAGTCGAATTGCAAGCGGCTGTCATTGCGCCTTGTCACCTCCTTCTCTGGACTGTGGATGCTGTTGTAGACGCCGGCCAGGAAGTCTGCGACAAGGTCGGGTGTCGGCGCGTGTGGAGGTCCCGAGACGAGTAACATCGTGACAACCGAATCGCTGGCCGGCCTCCAGACGACGGTGGCCGAGAGGGTCCAGCCCGGCTGCAGTGAGCGCCCAATCGACTCCTCGATCTGGCGGGTGGCCTGTGTCAGGTCGCTCCCGGGGCAGTCTGCGGGCACTTGCAGCCGCCTCGGTAGAATCACGCAGCGTGGAGCCGGGCCGAGATCCAGTCGCAATCCGTACGCGTCCAGGATCTGAGCTCCGGCCGGTTCTTGAGCCCACGATGGACGTGCGTCCATGGCAAGCGGTCCCAGCAGACAAAGACACAGTACGGCGTGGTACCGCCCGAGGTTCAGTCCCATGCTGCCAGCCCCCTCCCGAGACCTCCAGCCGGCACGAGCACCCGTGGTGCCGTGCTGGCGATGATGTTATTCCATCCCTCGCTCGTGTGGATCATCTATCCCTCGAGCTGGACGCCGTCCGGGAGCTGGTTGAACAGGCGCACGCCTCCGCCCACGAGACAGGGCGCGAGGTGGTGCTCGCTGCTGGTCAGCGCGGGGTCGCGGCGCCGACCACGGGAGCCGAGCGTCGGCCAGGCTCAGCGTCATGTAGACATTGGCCGTCGCGTTGCGCACGTCGGCAGGGAGCGGCTCGCGGCGGAAGCCCAGCGACTCGTAGAGGCGGATCGCCTGGGTCAGCGCCTCGTGCGACGTCGGGAACATCGTGGCGGCGCCGGCATCGCGCGCGTACTGCATGACGATGTGACACAGGCGACGCCCCAGACCGCGCCCCTGGGCCGCCGCGTCGACCGCGAGCTTGCCGCGCCGTCAGACTCCGCGAAGCCCGGCGCAGGGCGCGCCGGCGTTGAGGACGCGCTTGCTCGAGCCGGGGAACCTGGCAAGGGCGGCCGGTGGGCGAATGGGACGGCGCACGAGCTCGCCCGTGCAGTTCGGGCATCGCCCCTTCAGGACGCCGGCCGCACACGCCGCGCAGAACGTGCACTCGAAGGTGCAGATCATCGCCTCGCCAGAATCCGGCGGCAGGTCGCGATCACAGCACTCGCAATTGGGTCGCAGCTCGAGCATGTCTCTCTCCCGTCCTGCTCCAGACGCTCGACTGTAGCGCGGCGGTCGGCCGCTCGCCGAGGGTGACGGCGGCCGCGATTTCTCGCGCGGGGGGCTTGCTCGCACGAGTGTATCGGTGTACCCATACACCGATGCAAGACGAAGGGCCCCGCCGACCCTTCAGGCTCCAGCTCAACCCGAGCCTGGGCGTGCCGCTGTACCGGCAGATCGTCGATGGAATCAAGGAGCTGATCGCCGTGGGAACACTGTCGCCGGGGGACCAGCTCCCCTCGATCCGAGAGCTGGCGGCCGAGCTCCGCATCAACCCGTCGTCGGCGGTGAAGGCCTACGGCGAGCTCAGGCACGAACGGGTGATCGACATGGACCAGGGGCGCGGGACGTTCGTGCGCGGGGAGGGCGCCGTGACCCGTCACAGCCGGGAGGACGTCCTGCACCAGAGCCTGGACGCGCTGATCGCGCGCGCGCGCACGCTGGGCTTCTCCGACGAGGAGCTGGTCGAGGCGCTGACCCGCCGCGTTCGCAAGGGGCGGACGGCCCCGAGGAGACAGAGATGACCGCCATCACGGCGCACGCCCTCACCAAGCGGTTCGGCGGGCGCGACGTCCTCGACCGCGTCGACCTGTCGATCGCGCCCGGCTCGATCTACGGGCTGCTCGGCAGGAACGGTGCGGGCAAGACCACGCTGCTCAAGCTCGCCACTGGCCTCCTGCGCCCCACGGCGGGCGAGGTGCGCCTGCTCGGCGACGACCCCGGCGAGGGACCCGCCGCCGCCGCGCACGCGGTCGGCTACGTCGCCGAGCAGGGGGCGCTGCCCGGCTGGATGACGGTCGGCCAGGTGGTCCGTTTCGAGCGGTCGTTCCGGCGGAGGTTCGACGCCTCCCGGGTGGATGCCCACGTGCGCCGCAGCGGGCTCGCGCCCGGGGCGCGGATCCAGTCGCTGTCCAAGGGGCAGCGCAGGCGGCTCGAGCTCGAGCTGGCGCTGGCCGCCGACCCTGGCGTCCTCCTCCTCGACGAGCCGTTCGACGGCCTGGATCCGGTGATGCGGGCGGAGGCGATGGAGGAGGTGGTCGCGCTGGTCGCCCGCGCCGACGCCGCGGTGCTGGTGTCGTCGCACGTGATGTCGGATCTGGAGCGGCTCGCCGATCGGATCGGCGTGCTCGCCGGCGGGCGCCTCGCGTTCGAGGCCGATCTCGATGACCTCAAGGAGTCGGTGTCGCTCCTGTTCGGCCCCGCGGATGCGTCGCGACACCCGCTGCCGGCGGCGGCCGAGGTCATCGCCAGCCGGACCGGCCGCGGCGGCGAGCAGATCCATCTGGTCAAGGGACTCGGGCCGGACGAGGAGACCGCCCTGCGGGGCCAGGGTGTGCAGCTGACCCGGCCCGGCCTCGATGAGCTCGGACTCGAGCTGCTCCGCTGCCTGAGCCCCGAGGAGGAGAATTCGTGATGTGGAGCCTCATCCGGTTCGAAGCCCTGCGCTTCCTGCGCCATCCGCGGGCCTGGTTGATCATGGTCCTGTTCGTGGTCGGCAACTCCCTCCCGCTTCACTTCTCCGATCGTCTCGAGATCGGCTTCGTGTGGTTCGCGGTCCTCCTGCACGCGCTCGCGGGCTTCGTCGGCGCAATGATGGTGGCGCAGGCGCGCACACCGGGCGGCGGCACGGACGTCGCCTATCTGCTCTCCCGCACCGGGACGCGCTCGCGCGTCCTGGCCTCGCGCTGGGCCTGGTTCGTGATCGTGGCGGCCGCGCTGACCGCCGCGCAGGCGGTCGCCTTCGGCGCGCGCGGCAAGCTGTCGCCGCACTCGCGAGCGGCCGTGCGCTGGGAGTCGCTTCCGGCGATCGAGGCGGCCACCGGCACGCCCGCCGAGACCGAGCCGGGAGACCTCGGCCTCTACCAGCTCGCGCAGAAGAAGGGGCGCTCGACCGAATTCCTCCGGGCGCACGTCGAGCTCCCCGGCGCAGCGGGCACGATCCTCGCGCTCATGTTCCTGGCCCTCGTCATTGGATTTGCTCTCCAGGCGGCGCAGGGTCCGGCGACCGACTGGGACTGGAGCCGGATGCGCAGCCCGGTGTTCCACGCCACCTGGGTGCCGCTGGCGGCGGGGATCCTGGTCCTCCTCCCGCGCACCGGAGCGGCGGCGAAGGAGCGCGTCTTCCTCGCGGCGCACTTCCACCTCGGCGCCGTGGTCCTCGCCGCCGTCGGCGTCATCGCGCTCTACGGCTGGCTCGGGCTCCGCCAGTGGCGAACGGCTGATCTATAGCGGGTTCCTTGCGGCTTCTCCGTCGCCGTGAAGGTCGACCGGATGAACGCCGCACGGCCCGCTTGTTCGCCGCTGATCCTCGAGCGCGCCGCCGACGCCCATCCTTTTCTCGATGAAATCGGAAGCGGGAGTGGCCCGGTCGCGGGAATGATTGGGTCCCGTCGATTCGTGTCTCTCAAGGGAGCCGCAAGGAGGTGCATCGGTGATCCGTCTCGCTCTTCTCGCCTTCACGGTCGTGTCGGCAATGGCGTGTGGCGCCAGGTCCATCGGGACCGGCGCTGTCGGGCAGGGCTCTGCCCTCATTCCACCGATGCCGCCGCATGTCTCGAGCTTCCAGAAATGGGAGCACCTGTGCTTCGGGGGCTTCGACCAGCTGGAGGACGCCTCGGCCCGCATCGCCGAAGCAGGACAACAGGGGTGGGAGATGGTGGGGGTCGCCCAGTCGATCATGTGTTTCAAGCGGCCGGCCCCGCCGCCGGCACCGCGTGCGCCGACTCCTGCCCGTTGAGCGCAGCGGCGCGGCACAAGACGCCACGCGCGCACCACCCCTCGTCTATGAGGTCGGCGCATTCGCCCGAGCAACGCGAGCACGCGTCCACGGGGCACCGCAAGATGGAAGAGCGGCCAGCGTCCTGTCCGTGCCGGCACCCGGCGCTACTTCACGACACCGTAGCGCAGGTGGGTCGCGAACGGCCCGTCGGTCACCGACAGCTTCTCGAGCTGGACCCCGTCGGAAGGCAGGTCGAACAGGCGTACGCCGGCGACTGCGCAGCGGCGGATCCGACGCAATGGCGGCTCCTGTCCTACGCGTTTCGCGACGCCGACGGCGACACGTACACGGTCGCCCGGAGCGGGACGGTCTGCTCCGGCGCGACCCGGCCGCCCGGCTATGGCACGGACGCCGGCGCCGGGCCGGACTGCGACGACGTCGACCCGGTGGTCTTTCTTGCCCTCACCGGCTACGTGGACGGCGACACTGACGGTCACGGCGCGGGCGATGCGGGCACCTACTGCACGGCCGGCGCACTCCCCGCCGGCGTGGTGGCGATCGGCGACGACTGCGCGCCCGCCGACCCGAGCCTCCACACATCGCTGGTCTCGTTCGCCGACGCTGACGGCGACGGGGTCGGCGCCGGCGTCCCGGTCTCGCTGTGCACGGGCGGAACACGACCGCCCGGCTTCGTCTCCGATGGAGGCGACTGCGCGCCGGCCGACGGCAGCGCCTGGCGGCTGGCCGCCTACGGCTGGGTGGACCGCGACGGCGACGATCGCACGCGCGCGGAGGCCGGTGAGCTGTGCACGGGCGCCGCGCTGCCACCGCCGTTTCGCAGCTCCCCGAGCGGCAACGACTGCGACGACGCCGACCCGGCGCTCCTCGGCTGGGCGGTCCTCTACGAGGACGGCGACGGCGACGGTGTCGGTGCCGGCCCGCGCTCGATCCTCTGCATCGGCGCGGCGCCGCCGGCCGGGCAGTCGATCCACGGCGACGACGCCGACGATCAGGACCCGATCATCCAGACCGACGACGACGACGACGAGCTCGACCTGATCCTCTCCTGAGGCCGACCGATCGTCGCCGGCGGCCCGAGGGCGGCGGCCGGGGTGCGCGCTAATGGGACGCCCCGGTCCCGCGGGCGAACACACCGTCGCTCGCCCCGCCGGCCCCGCCTCGAGCAGCCGGCGTAAGTGGTCGTCGACGCCGGTCCCCGGGCAGGCCGCCCGGGACGGGCCCTGGCATCCGGCTTGCTCTCGACGCGGTCGACATATGGGAATCGCATAGGACGGGACCGATGGGAGAGAAGCTCGATGTGCAGAGGGGCACCCTCGCCCTCATGATCCTCAAGACCCTCCAGGTGCTGGGCCCGCTGCACGGCTACGGCGTGGCGCGCCGGATCGAGGAGACCAGCAGGCACCAGGTCACCCTCAACTACGGCACCCTCTATCCCGCCCTCGTCAAGCTCGAGCAGGAGGGCTTCGTCACCGCCGAGTGGCGCGCGTCCGAGAACAACCGGCGCGCCAAGTACTACGCGCTCACCGCCGCGGGCCGCCGGCGGCTGGCACGTGAGACCCGCGACTGGAACCGCACCGCCGATCTGATCGCCGCCTTTCTCGCGCCGCGCCGGCGGGAGGAGAAGCCATGAGATACCTGCGCGCCGCCTTCGCCCGCCTCGTGGGCGTCTTCACGTGGCACCGCACCGACGACGATCTGCGCGAGGAGCTCCGGGCGCACCTCGAGATGGAGACCGCGGAGTACACCCGACGCGGTCTGCCTCCCGACGAGGCGCGCCGGCGGGCCCGGCTGGCGTCCGGAGGCCTGGCCCAGGCGGCCGAGGCGGTCCGGGATCAGCGAGGGGTGCCGTGGCTCGAAGGCACGGTGGTCGACCTCAAGTACGCGGTGCGGGCGCTGCGGCGGACGCACCTGTTCACCGCGGTCGTCGTGATCACCCTGGGCCTCGGCATCGGGGCCAACACGGCGATCTTCAGCGTGGTCCGCGGCGTGCTGCTCAGGCCGCTGCCCCACCGGGACGGCGATCGGCTGGTCTACCTGCGACACTCGATGGAAGCACCGGGCGGTGAGAACCTCACCTTCTCCGTCCCGGAGGTCCGCGATCTGCGGGGCGGCGCGCCGTCGTTCGCGGGGATCGCGGAGTACTCGTCGTGGTCCTCGATCCACGAGACTCGCGAGGGCGCCGAGCGCATCGCCGTGGGGCTGGTGACCGGCAACTACTTCGAGGTGATGGGGCTGGGGCCCGTGCTGGGCCGGGTGACGGGGCCGGGCGACGACGGCCCCGGCGCCGCGCCCGTCGCCGTGCTCACGCACGAATTCTGGCTGAAGCGCTTCGCGGGCGATCCCAGGGTCGTCGGCCAGCGTGTGACACTGAGCAGCAAGCCGGTGACCGTGATCGGCGTGCTCCAGCCCGCGCCGTTCTTTCCCGATCGCGTGGATGTGTTCTTGAACCTGGTCAACAGCGCCCATCACCTGGGCGCCACCATGCTGGAGGGCCGGACCCATCGCATGACCGAGGTGGTCGCCCGCCTGGCGCCCGGCGCCACGGTCGAGAAGGCCAGGGCCGAGGTGGCCGCGGTCTATGCGCGCATGCAGGTGGAGCACAGGGAAGCGTACGATCCGGCGTCTCACTACCGCGTCGCCGTCATCCCGTTCAAGGAGGTGATGGGGGAGCGCGCGCGGCCCGTGCTGGTGCTGCTCATGGGTGCGGCCGCGTTCGTCCTCATCATCGCCGCGGCGAACGTGGCGAACCTGACCCTGATGCGCAGCGTCCGCCGCGAGCACGAGCTGGTGACGCGGGCGGCGCTCGGGGCGGGCGCGGCGCGACTGCGGCGGCTCTTGCTGGCGGAGAACCTCGTGCTGGCCCTCATGGGCACCGGCGTCGGCGTCGTCATCGCGGTCGGCGGCGCGGGGCTGCTCGAGTCGCTCGCCCGGCGGTACTCGACGCGCGCCAGCGAGATCCAGCTCGACCTCCCGGTCCTGGGCTTCGCGCTGGCGCTGGCGGTCGCGGTGGCCGTGTTGCTCTCGTTTCTGACCCCGCTGCCCGGGGAGGGCTCGCTCGGCGGGCGGATGGCCGGGGCGGCATGGCGGATGAGCAGCAGCGCCGGCAAGAAGCGCCTCCAGCGCGCGCTGGTGGTCGCGCAGATCGCCGTGTCCATCGTGCTCCTCGCCGGGGCCGGCCTCCTGACTCGCACGCTCGTCCGGCTCTCGCAGGTGGAGACGGGCCTCATCACCGAGGAGGTGCTCACGATGGAGGTACCGCTCCCCACCTCGAGCGACGTGTCGCGCAGCCCCGCCGCCGACTCGTGGGCCAAGCAGCGCTACGCGGAGATGCGGCGCCAGGTCGCTGCGCTTCCCGGGGTCATCGAGGTGGGCATCGGCTCGCCCGCGCCTCTGCGGAGGTCGGACGTGATGTTCGACGTCAAGGCGGAGGGCATGGCCGTGGCCGCGGGCGAGGCGATGCCGCGCGCCGAGCTGCGGACCGTGGGTCCCGAGTACTTCCGCGCGGCCGGCATTCCGCTGGTCCACGGGCGCCCGTTCGCGGCGACCGACGGGGCCGGATCCGGCAAGGTGGTGATCGTCAACCAGACGCTCGCCGACCGGATCTTTCCAGGCAGGGACCCCGTGGGGCGGCGGATCGCATGGAGCGGCGAGATCCTGAAATTCAGCCCCCTCACCGAGGAGTGGCGCACCATCGTCGGCGTGACCCGGTACACCCAGGACGGCGGGCTGGACGCGGAGCCCCGGCCCGTGGTCTTCATGCCCTTCACGCAGTTCCCGGCGGTCGCCGGGGCGCTGGTCATCCGTGCCGCGGCGGACGCGTCCGCGCTGGCGCCGGCGGCGATGAGCATCGTGCGACGCATCGTTCCGATGGCTCCGATCGAGAACGTGATGACCTTGACGCAGTACAAGGACGCGACCCTCTCGGCGCGGCGCCTGAACGCCCTGCTGGTGTCGCTGTTCGCGGTCCTGGCGGTGGTCATCGCTGCCGTCGGCATCGCCGGCGTCCTGGCGTTCTCGGTCAGCGCGCGCACCCACGAGATCGGCATCCGCATGAGCCTCGGTGCCAGCCCTCGCCGCGTGCAGCGGATGATCCTGCGCGAAGGATGCCTGCTGCTGGCGATCGGCCTCGTCCTGGGCCTCGGCGTCGCCTCCTTCGCCGTCCGCATCCTGCGGGGTCTGCTGTTCGGCATCGCGCCCGACGACCCGAGCACCTTCATCGGCGTGGCCGCACTGATGGCGGCGATCGGGATCGCGGCGTGCTGGATCCCGGCGGCGCGCGCGGCGCGGATCGACCCGGCCGTCTCCATGCGCGCCCAGTAGCCACGGCGAGGCGCCCGTCACGGGAGTGCGGGCGATCCCATCGGCGATCGCGGCGCGATCGGAAAATCGCTCATCCGGACAGGCCGCCGGTGGCAAAGCGTGAACGGAGTCATGGACTGACTGGCTCGCGAGAGCAACTCTGAGCCAGATACCTGGCTCTCTGTCATCGCGTTCGACGAGCGCGCTCCGAGAGAGTCGTCACCAGCGGAGGGGATAGGTCCATGCAGAGGTCGATCGCAAGAGTGCTCGAGCTGTCGCTCGTCGTGTGCGTGGCTGCTGTCGGATGCGTCGGCGACGGGGACGCGATGGATCCGCAGGGCTCGCTCGCCGAGCTCGATGGGGACGAGGCCGCCCCATCGGGAACCGCAGCCGCGCCGGCTGGCGGCGACTGCCAGGGCACGCCGGGCGCCGCGGGGATCGGCGACCCGTACTTTCCCGGGTCGGGGAACGGCGGCTACGACGTCGACAGCTATCACCTGCGGGTCACCTATGACCCGGCGACGGACGAGCTCGAGGGGGAGGCCACCGTCGTCGCGAACGCGACGCAGGACCTGTCGCGCTTCGACATGGATCTCGACGGGCTCACGGTGGACGCGATCGAGGTCGAGCACGCCGGCGCGACGTGGACCCGCGAGGGCGGAGAGCTCGTGATCACCCCGGCGGCTTGCATTCCGACACACACGCCGTTCCGGGCCGTGATCCGGTATCACGGCATCCCGGAGCCGGTGACCACCGGCCCCCTCGCCTCGGGTGGATTCGTGCCCACCGACGACGGCGTCGTCGTCGCCGGCGAGCCGCAGGTCGCGGCCAAATGGTTCCCCGTGAACGATCACCCGCGCGACGCCGCGCTCTACACACTGGACATCACCGCGCCGGCCGACCTCGACGTGGTCGTCAACGCCAGGCTCGTCGACCGGCAGACGCACGGCGGGTGGACCACCTGGCGCTGGCGCGCGCGCGAGCCGATGGCGCCCTACCTGCTCGGCTGGGTCATGGGCCACTTCGCGGTGGATGCCTATCGCAAGCAGGGCCTCTCGTTCGTGGATGCCATCGACGTCGATCTGTTCACGCCGCCGGTGGTGCCGGTCAGCGGCGACCACGTGGCCCTGTCGCGGGCGGCCGACCTGTCGTACAAGCGCATCACCCGCGCGATCGCGGTCCCGCCGTCGGGCGGCGAGCTCAGCTTTCACGTCAACCGCGACACCGAGCCCGACTTCGACTACTTCTTCGTCGAGGCCCATCCGGTCGGCAGCGATGCGTGGACCACGCTGCCCGACCTGGATGGCTTCGCGCAGCAGTCGGTCGGGCTCTGCTTCCTGCCCTTCTTCCATCCGTTCGTGCTGCACTACCTCACGCCGAACCCGGACGGCGACCCGCAGGAGCCGTGTCTGCCGTCCGGACTCACCGGCGACTGGTGGGCGGCCTCCGGCAAGAGCCAGGGATGGGAGCTGTGGCGGGTCGATCTGTCGCGCTACGCCGGAGAGGACGTGGAGGTCTCGCTCACCTACGCCAGCGACAACGTCGTCCAGGAGTTCGGCGTGGTGATCGACGACATCGCCACCGCCACCGGCGAGGGGACGACCTCGTTCGAGGACGGCGACACGGGTGGATGGCAGGTCCCGGGCGCTCCGCCGCCGTCGACGGTGAACCAGAATGACTGGACGGTGGCCGGCGTCGGGGCCCTGCCGCGCTCGGTGGGCGAGATCGCTCGCAAGACCCTCGCGCGCCAGGGCGACATCCTCGCGTTCGAGGCGAGCGTCTTCGGCCCGTATCCGTTCCGCGATGCCGGCGCGATCGTCCACGACAGCCCGGACATCAGCTTCGCCCTCGAGAACCAGGCGCGACCGATCTACTCCGACGGGTTCTTCTCCGAGGCCGATCCCGGGACCAGCGGGGTCGTGCACGAGCTGGCCCACCAGTGGTTCGGCGATCGCGTCCGGCTGGACAGCTGGCAGCACACGTGGCTCAACGAGGGCTTCGCGACCTACGCCGAGTGGCTGTGGGCCGACAGCGAGGGGACCCCGATCGAGCTCATCTTCGACAGCTTCTACGCGATCGAGGGAGACTCGACGTTCTGGCAGCTGCTGGTGGGCGATCCTGGCCCGGACGACTCGTTCGACTTCCCGGTGTATGGGCGAGGGGCCATGACCCTGCACGTCCTGCGCCGGACGGTGGGCGACGAGGCATTCTTCCGCATCCTGCAGAGCTGGGCGTCGAGTGCGCACACGGCGACGACGGCGGAGTTCATTGACCTCGCGGAGCGGATCTCCGGACAAGAGCTCGACGAGCTGTTCGACGCGTGGCTGTTCACCCCCTTCAAGCCTGTCCTCGAGCCGCCTCGCACGCCGCCCAGCCCGGCGGCGGAGGGTGACGCGGCGGCCAGGGCTCGCGCCGCGGCGCTCGTGCGTTCGACCGCCCGCCGCGCGCGCCACCGTCGGTGATGCCACTCCGGTGATCGCAGCACGCGGCGGCCTGGCCGACCGTGAAGTACTCTCGCGACCGAGCTGGTATGTGTCGAGCTCTCGCGGCCCGGCGCGGAGGTCTGGCGGATGCCGCTGCCCGCCCCGTGTGAGTGCGATCCGCCGCGGCTTCGCGACCGCGTGCTGCGCGGCGCGTCGATCGCCGCGGCCGCCGGCCGCCTGACCCTGCGCGACGGCCGCCGCGTGTGGGGCTTCGCCTGAGCCGGACCGCGATGCCGTGATACCTTGACGGTCCGATCTGCTCGCCCGGTTGCCCGTCCATGTCGCTGCTCGATCGATATCGATTCTGCCCCGCCTGCGGCCGCCCGTACGAGGCGCCGCTCGCCCGCCCTCGACGCTGCGCGAATCCGTCGTGCGGCGTGACGATCTGGGCAAACCCGATCCCGGTCGCCGTCGCGCTGGTGCCGGTCGTGTGGCGCGACCGGACCGGCCTGCTCGTGGTCCGCCGCGGCATCGAACCTCGCCGCGGCCTGCTCGCGCTGGTGGGCGGCTTCGTCGAGGAGCACGAGCGCTGGCAGACCGCGGCCGCGCGCGAGGTGCTCGAGGAGACCGGCGTCGCCGTCGACGAGAACTCGCTGCGGCTGTTCGACGCCGTCTCCACCGAGCCCGTGCCCGACCGCATCCTCCTCTTCGCCACCGCGGCCCCGCTCGCCGCCTCCGGTCTTCCACCGTTCACACCGGGCCAGGAGAGCCAGGCCCGCGGCATCGTCTTCGGCCCGGGCGGCCTCGACCAGCTCTTCGCCTTCCCGCTCCACGTCGCGGCCGCGCGCCGCTGGTTCGAGAGCCAGGGCATCGGCGGCGACCACGACCATGTGGAGTGCTGAGGCTCCGGGCGCGAAGCCAGGCGAAAGCTACGCGCTGCGGTCCGCGCCGGAGCCGGCCCTGGTCGCGCCGGTGTCACGCGTTGCGACGGGAGGCGCCGAGCGATAGGCCCGCGGCGGGACGCCGAACGCGCGCATGAAGGCGCGCGTCATGCGCGTCGGCGGCCCGAAACCGCAGCGAGCCGCGATCGTCTTGGCGCCGAGCTCCGTCGTCGCCAGCAGCGTTCGCGCCTGCTCGACGCGCAGCTTCTCGATGAGCTTGGCGGGCGTGAGCCCGAGCGACTTCAGGCAGTGGCGATGGAGGGACCGCACCGACATGCCGGCCTTGTGGGCCAGCACGTCCACGTCGAGCTGGGCGCGCAGGTTCGCCCGCATCCAGGTCACGACCGGACCGAACGGGTCGGACGCCGACCCCTGCGCCACCAGCTCGTCGCTGAACTGTGACTGGAAGCCGGGCCGGCGGGCGTGAAGGACGAGGTGCGCGGCGACGACGTCGGCCAGCTGGCGGCCGTGATCCTCCTCGACCATCGCCAGCGCCATGTCGATCCCCGTCGTGACCCCGGCCGAGGTCCAGACGCGTCCGTCGCGGACGAAGATGGCCTCGCGGTCCACGTCGATGCGCGGATAGCCGCGCGCCAGCCGCTCGCACGACGACCAGTGGGTGGCCGCGCGCTTTCCGTCGAGGATGCCGGCGCTGGCCAGGAGGAAGGCGCCGTCGCAGACCGAGCCGATGCGGCGCACGACGCGGGCGGCTCGCCCGAGCCAGCGCGCGAGGGCGGGGTCGGCCGCCGCCGCCGCGATGGCCCGATCGTCGCCGCCGGCGACCAGCACGGTATCCGCCGCTCGCGGGCGAAGCGTCGGGCGCGCGGCGCTGGTCCACTTGTAAAGGCGACTGAACTTGACGACCAGCAGGTCGGGAGCTGGGCGGCCGCGCGACCGCACCAAGTGGCCGTCTCTCCTGCGGGTCTGTGTCCCCGTCGGAGGGCACGGTGCTTGCTCGGTCCATCGATCGGCATGGGATCGACACGCGAGCGCGACGAGGGTGGGGAGTGGCTGCGCGATGAGCGCGGTAGTGGGTACGTGCAGGCGCTCATCCTGCTGACCATGCTGGCCCTGGGCGGGATCGCCGCCGTCCAGCGCCTCGGGGGCACCATCCGCCGCACCTCCGATTGCACGGGCGATGCCATCGTGGGCATGACGTCCGGGCTCACTCGCTGCGGCGAGAACGGATCGGCCGCCCCCGACCCGCTGACCAGCCGGCCGATCGAGGGCGACAGCGGCGACACGAGCTCGTCGAGCGGGCCGCCGCCGCCGCCGTTCCCGCCCCAGAGCTTCAAGGACCTCTCCGATGAGCAGCAGCAGGAGTACTTCACGGTGATCGAGCGCGCGCAGCTGGACTCCTTCGAGCTGCCCGACTTCCTGCTCGATCACCCTGACCCGCGCGACCGCGCGCGGCTGTTCGACGCGGCGGCCAGCTTCGGCCTCCTCCCCGAGATCCTCGACAAGTCGAGCGTCGACCCGGAGTCGCGGCGCGTGGTGGTGGAGTCGCTCAAGGCGGCGTTCGACAGCGGGTCGGTGACCCCCGAGGAGTTCAAGCGCGGCATCCGGGGCACGGGCGCCGGCTCGAGGGCGGGCGAGGACCACCAGCAGCTCGCCGACATCGTCGTGGCCACCGGGGATCCGAGGATCATCGAGGCCTTCGTGGAGGGCGAGATCGACGTCGTGCGCGACCACAGCGAGGACGTGCGACGCCTCGACGCGGTCGCCAAGGCGCTCGACGCGCTCTCGCCCGAGGAGCGCGAGGCGTTCTTCGAGCGGCGGCCCGACATCGAGACCGTCATGGACATCCGCCGGCGCCACGACGATCTGCGGCGCGCCGGGCTGCCCTTCGTCGACACCGATCTCTTCACCTCGGGGCTCGCCATCCAGGTGGTCCAGAACCCGGACAACCGCCGGTTCATCGACGACATGGCCAGGCGCTACGGGATCGACCCCGCTCTCCTCGAGGGGGTCATCGCCTCGGAGATCGACTTCGATCGCGACCGCAAGGACGTCATCCTCGACAACCTCGGGCGCAAGGGCATCGGCATCGGCCAGGGCTGGGGCGTGGCCGCCGTGCACGGCGACACCCTCGACAGGGCGATCGACTACCTGCGGCAGAACGGTCTGCCGGGCGCGGACGACGCCGGGCGCTACGACAAGGACGTCGAGAACAAGGCCAGCTTCGAGGGCTCGGTGGAGGCCGCCGCCATCGTGGTCGCGTTCTACGCCGACGTGAAGCAGAAGAACGGCGGCGCCATCGACTCGCCCGAGGACATGGCCGTCATCTGGGGCGCCTACCGCTCGGGCGTCGCCGGCGTGTCGCCCGGCGGCGGCGGCTTCGCCTCCGCCGAGGACTTCGCGCACAACCGGGCGTCGGGCACCGGCGAGTTCCCGCCCGGGTTCGAGGGCGGCGGCAACGCCTATCAGTCGACTCCCTTCTTCGAGTACTTCAAGTCGCACTAGCCGCCCGCTCGAGAAGCGCGCCTGGTGCTGCCGGCCGCCGGGGAAGGGGGCAGTCCCGATTCAGTGTCGATTCAGTGTCGCTGCGCGTCCGGCCGCCGATCGCCTGACACCCGGGCGGTCCCTCTGAGCGGCATTGGTCACAGTCTGTCTCTGCCTGTCTGTGTCGTCGGTCTGTCGGTCTGTCGATCTGTCGGTCTGTCATCACTCTGTCATCGCCTCGACGCTTCGCAGCAACCGCCGCGGCCATGCGGTGCACAGATTGCGGCACTGGACATGAGCGATCACTCCATGCGAAAAGAGGGTCGGCTGGCGGCTGGGGACGCCAGAGCTCTCCCGTTCCACCTCCCTGAATCGGGGTGTCGAACATGGACTGGCGTGCTGGTCTGCGGGCTAGGACTCTCTGGATCATTGCGCTGACCGGAGCGATCGCGCCCGGTTGCAGCGACGACGACGGTGACCCGGTCATCACAACGGCCAGCCTGGCCGACGCCGAGCAAGGACAGCCTTACTCGGTCGAGATCGGCGCGAAGGGAGCCGGGCCGCTCACATGGCGCGTCGCGCCGAACACCGCAGTCCCGCCCGGCCTCATGCTCCGGTCCGCTGGCGACCAGAACGCCGTCCTGGTCGGCACGCCGACCGTCCCCGGTGTGTTCCGGTTCGTGGTCGATCTGGTGGATTCGCGGGGCCGAGAAGCGAGCCGCGAGCTTTCGCTCGCGGTCCGCTCGTCCCTTTCGCTGGACGGGCTCGACCTGCCGGTGGCCGTCGAGGGGCGAGACTACGAAGCCCGGCTCTCTCCATCCGGCGGCGCCGACGCTGGATTCGCGTGGAGCGTGGTCTCCGGTGCGCTTCCGCCGGGGCTGGTCCTCGAGGACACGGCCGAGCGGATGGCGGTCATCCGCGGCCGCCCGGCACCGGGCACGTTCCAGTTCGCCGTGGAGGTGGTGGACGACGCCGGCGGCGTCGGGCAGAAGCAGTTCGAGCTGCAGGTGCGCTCTTCGCTCGCCTTGGTCGCGGCCGAGCCGCCGACCGGTCGAACCGGTCGGGGGTACGCGTGGACGCTCTCGGTCGAGGGAGGGCTGGGCGAGGGAGTGGGCTGGCGCGTCCTTGACGGCGCCCTGCCGCCGGGGCTGAGTTTCGGTCTCCCCGAAGGCCGCACGATCGATGTCGGGGGCGTACCGGTCAGCGCGGGGAGCTACCCGGTCACCATCGTCGTCGAGGACGGGAATCGCGGGAGCGCCGAGACCTCCTTCGTCATCGATGTGTTCCGGTCGCTCGAGATAGCGACGCGATCCCTGCCGACCGCGGATCGAGGCGGCGCCTACTCCATCAGTCTGGAAGCTTCGGGCGGAGGGTCCGGCGACTACATGTGGAGCATGGTCTCGGGCGATCTGCCGCCCGGGCTCGAGCTGACCGACGACGGTAGCACCGCGACCATCTCCGGGGTCGCGACCACGCTGGGCCGATATACCTTCACCGCCTCGGTCGCGACGCCGGTCGACGAGCCGATCGCGCGCGAGTTCGATCTGATCGTGGCGAGCGCGCCGCCGCGTATCGCCACCGAGTCATTGCCCGCGGCCGAATGGGGTGAGGCGTATGCGGCCACGATCGAGGGCGTGTCGCGAGTGGGCGGCCCGGTCCAGTGGACCATCGACAGGCTGCCACCGGGACTCGTCATGGAGCAGTCCTCCACGAGCACGGTCAGTCTTTCGGGCGTTCCGCAGGTCGCCGGCGATTTCGACGTCGACGTGCGAATGTCGGACTCCGGCGGAAGCGACGAGGCGCGGCTGGCGGTGCGGGTCGGGACGACCCGGCTGGCCGTGGAGAAGCAAGCTCTGCCGCTGGGCCGCGTGGGCGACGAATACCAGCGCCCGCTGCGCGCGCGAAACGCCGTCGGCGCCACGACCTGGACTGTCACTGACGGAGCGATGCCGGCGGGGGTCACCCTGACATCGAACGGCGTGCTCGCCGGCACGCCGACCGTCGAGGGAACGTTCCGGTTCGAGGTGGCGGTCGAGGATGCTGCCGCCAGCACGGCTCGCGCGCGCTTCGCCTTGCACGTGCGCCCGGAGCGGACGTGGATCATCGTCGCCCACGGCACGGACGGTGGCGACTGCGGTGTGGACAACGTGCTGGTGCTCGACGTCTCGGCCGGAGTCCCCGGCCCGCGCCACGAGGTGGCCACTGATCTGGGCGGACCGTGCAGCGCGGGCAGCGTGGCCGACGTGTCTGTCTCGCCCGACTCACGCTGGGCGAGTTTCACCTTCGGCGAGTTCTTCTACTCCGTTTCTCTCTACCTCGTGGACCTTCGCGGGGACACTCCTTCGCTGCGGGTGGTCGATTCGAACCTCGCCGCCGGCTACGCAGCGCTCCGGTGGTCGCCGGACGGCCAGAGCGCCGTGTATTCCCTCCCAGGCAGCTCGCCGGCGTTCAATCACCGGCTGCTCGACTTCGCCGCAGGCGCTCCAGAACCGATGGACGCGGGTCGAGGGACGGCTCGCGCTGTCGCCTGGTCGCCCGACGGCGCGCGGTTTGCCTCGTTCTCGGCCGATTTCGAGACGCTGCTGGTGACCAGTCGCGAGGGCAGCACATGGCGGACGCGCACATTCGCCATCGGACGTTCGTTCGAGACGGGGCTGCTCTACTGGACGCCGGACTCGCGCCGAGTGGTCTACGGCAGGTCGGGGTCGCTCGAAGGCATGTACTCCATCGACATCGAGGCCGCGCAGCCTGCGGTGGTGAAACTCACGACACCTGGAACGTTTCTGGACCATTCATCCTCCGAGGAGCCGCTGTCCCCCGACGGGAGTCAGCTCATCATCCGATTCATGCCCGATGCGCTCTCGATGGATCTCTCCACGGATGCGAGTCGCACGTCGAGGATCGCCGGGCCGCCCATCTCTCGCATCGAGAGAGGGTGGTCGCCCGACTCGCGCCATCTGCTGCTGCGAGAGTTCAGGGGCGGCAGCGGTCCCCTGAACGAGGACGTGTACCACCTCGTTCACCTGGAGGACGGCGTCACCGTGACTCGGATCGAGACCGACGGGCTCGATGCCATCAGAAGGGTCTACTGGACCCCGACGACCCACACCACGCTCGTCGATACGTGGGAGCAGGGGGTGCATCTGGCGGCCATGGGTCCTCCTTCGAGGCTGGAGCCGCTCGACATCCAGCATGTCACTGGAGGTAATGGTCCGTTCGTCACGCCCGACATCCTCGTGCTGAGCAGTGAGTACATCGACCTCTCGAGCCCCCCCGGACAGCGAATCCCCGTGGCCTTCGATCCGGACGGGCTCCCGGTCGCTCCGTGGCCCGATCGGCTCCGCCGGCGCGTGTACTTCTACAACTGGACCTCGAGCCCTGCTCGCCTCCAGCTCGTCGACTTCGAGGCGGCCGACCGACCCGACCCCGAACTTCTGATCGATTTCGGCGACGAGGTGGTAGGCAACTTGGGATTCCCGGACAGTCCGTTCCGCTGAGCGCGGCTCCCTCCCGATCACCTGCCGGCCCGCTCACCGGGACGGCGGTGGCCTGCGGCCCGGGCGCGTGCCCGCGATCATGAGGGCGATGCCGCAGAGGGCCAGCGCCTCGAACACGCCGGCCGTCTCGTTCGCATGGTCGGGACCGGCGACGGCGCGCGGGATGTGGAGCATCAGCACCCAGAGGAAGATCATCGCGCCCGACAGCGTCGCCGCCAGCCGCGAGGTCCGCGGGATCAGGATGCCGGTGCCTCCGGCGAAGAGCGCCACTCCGGTGAGATAGGTCCACGCCCTCTGACCCGGCATCCACGACGGCACCAGGGCGGTGACGAAGTCGGCGTACACGAAGTGCTGGATGCCGGCCACGAGCAGGAAGAGGGCCAGACAGAAGAGGCCGAGCGCCTCGAGCGACGCGATCCTGTGCTCTCCCGGCGAGGCGCCGCCTGCCCGCGAGCCCGCCGCCACCAGGCCGCCGCTCGCGGCGAGAGCCACGGCCTTCAGCGGATTCGTCCACACGTAGCCGACCCACGGACTGGCGACGATCCGCGGCACCTGCACGAGCACCAGCGACACGGCGATGAGAGCGGCCAGGACGCATGCCGCCAGGCGAGCCCTGCGATCGGTCGCGATGGCGCACCCCGCCGCGATCAGCACGAGCCCGACCAGGTACGGCCACGGCGATGGCGACCGGCCGCCGCCGGCCGCCGCGGTCGGGACCAGTCTCACGAACGCGCCCGTGACCAGCTGCAGCACGCCCGACGCCACGACGGCGATGCCCAGGAACGATCGACCGACGGAGAAGGCGGTCTCCGCGCCGCTCTCATGCATGGGCCTCGCGCCGGCCGGGACGGGACGCTCGATCTCCGGGGAGCTCATCGGACGACTCCGAGTCTCCGCGGCGTTCGACCGCGGAGACAAGGTCCACTTCCGGTCACATCGCTGTGGCCACTTCCGTCCGAGGACGTCTCGCGGGTTCAGCTAGCGGCGTGCGCGCTGGGCTCGCTGCGGGGAAATGGCCATTCCGACCACGTAGACCACGAAGGCCACGAGGAAGCCGACGAACCAGGAGTAGGGATAGATCTTGTCCCAGATGCCCGGTTTCGCGAGCGGCGCGAGGATGTGGGTGGCGTGCAGGAAGCCGATGATGTTGGGCGCGATGCCGAGGACCAGCGCCGTGACCGCGGCCGGGTTGACGACGCCGTATCGCCCGGTTGGCAGGTAGAGGTCGGCGACCTCGAGCTGCCGTCGCCGGATCACGTAGTAGTCGGCGATCATGATCGCGGCGATCGGACCCAGCAGGGCCGAGTAGCCGATCAGCCACTCGAAGATGTACGTGTCGGCGCTGGCGAGGAGCTTCCACGGCATCATGACGATGCCGACGATGCCGGTGATGAGGCCGCCGGTCCTGAACGAGATGTGCTTCGGGGCCAGGTTCGCGAAGTCGTTGGCCGGCGACACCACGTTGGCGGCGATGTTGACCGAGACGGTCGCGATGCAGACGCCCAGGACGGCCAGGATGGCCACCGCGATGCGGGTGGCGGACGAGGCGATGAGCGGCGCGTCGAGGCCCGCCGGTGCGGTCGGCGAGGTGAGCTGCGACAGCACGAAGATCGGATCGAAGAGCTGCTTGATGTCGGCTCCCGTCAGGATCATCTTGGACGCGCTCGTGATCACGATGCCCATCGCGGAGAACGCGATCATCGTGGTGGGGAGGCCGAGCGTCTGGCCGAGCATCTGCTCGCGCTGGCCGCGGCCGTAGCGCGTGAAGTCCGGGATGTTGAGCGACAGCGTCGACCAGAAGCCGATCATCCCGGTGAGCGACGGGATGAAGACCGGCCAGAAGTCGGCGATGCCCTTGAACCTGGACGGCTCGTCGATGATGGGGCCGAATCCGCCGGCGCGCGACACCGCCCAGATGAGGAGCACCGCCGCCATCACGAGCACGATCGGCGCCGCCCAGTTCTCGAACACGCGCACCGCGTTCATGCCGCGGTAGATGATGAAGATGTTGATCACCCAGAAGAACATGAAGGTGATCGCGCTCGGCACGCCGAGCCCGAAGATCGTCGCGCCGCCACCCAGGCCGGCATAGCCCGGGAAGACCGCGATGATGAAGGTCTTCACCGCCTCGCCGCCGATGAAGGTCTGGATTCCGAACCACCCGCACGCCACGATGGCGCGCAGGACCGCCGGGATGTTCGCGCCGGCGGTGCCGAACGAGGCCCGCGCCAGGACCGGGAACGGGATGCCGTACTTCGTGCCCGGGTGGGCGTTGAGCAGGATCGGCACGAGAACGATCAGGTTGCCGAGACCGATCGTGAGCAGCGCCTGCCACCAGTTCATCCCGCTGGCCAGCAGCCCCCCGGCCAGCATGTAGGTCGGGACGCAGTGCGCCATCGAGATCCACAGCGCCGCGAAGTTGTATGTGGTCCAGTTCCGCCTGGCTGCCGGTACCGGAGCCAGATCGGCGCTGAAGAGCGGGCTCTCTGCGACCTCTGGCGGAAGCGACCCGAGCGCCTCCCTCGCGAGCGACGGTTCGTCCATGCCGCGCACTATACGCCATCCGCTCCAGATCGTGACCACCGGGAAAATCGCGCCCACGTGCTCGCAAACCGGCATTCCGACGGTCGGCGGTCCTCCCGGTTCGCGTCGGGCGCAATCCGTGCGGCGTCAGCCTCTCGTCCGCATCCCGGCGACACTCACGAGCCGGGCGGTCGCCCGCGGCCGTCCTCGGAGGCCGCCAGCGCGCGGCGGACGACACGGACGAGGTCGTTCTCGGAGAACGGCTTCTCCAGCAGCAGGACGCCGGGATCGAGCGCCTCGTTCGGGGCGAGCGACGAGCGCGCCGCGCCGGACACGTAGATCACCTGGATGTCGGGATGCAGGGCGGCGATGGCGGTGGCCACCTCATGGCCGAGCATGTGGGGCATGACGATGTCGGTCAGCAGGAGGTCGATGGGACCGGCGTGCGCTCGCGCCAGTTCGATCGCGTCGCTGCCACCGGCGGCGGCGAGGACCGTGTAGCCGTTGCGGCTCAGCATGCGACGCGTGGCCTCGAGCAGGGGTGCCTCGTCCTCGACGACCAGGATGACCTGATCCTTCGGCCGCCGGTCGGCCAGAGTGGGGGGCGCGGCTGCCGCGACGGTCCTCTGCTCGTCGCTCGCGGGCCAGATCGCGGTGATGCG